>Ga0126373_10000064_pt1 | contig 93195 bp, 79 predicted proteins | sample PanSoiMetPlot_11_FD_92545 | JGI IMG/M metagenome (GOLD analysis project Ga0126373, IMG submission 92545) | Tropical forest soil microbial communities from Panama - MetaG Plot_11 | ecosystem: Environmental > Terrestrial > Soil > Tropical forest > Bulk soil | place: Panama | collected 2016-02-17
CCACCGGCGACACTGCCAAGCTCGACGAGATGTTCGGCTTCGCGGAGTCGACGCCCATCGAGATTCAGGACATTGAGGTGGAGTCCAGCTGACCTGAACCGCCATCTACTGAGCCGCCGCGGCCTCGGGCTCCCATCAGCCCGGCTGCCGCGGCGGCCGCATGACTATGCCCAGTTACCGATGCCGAACCAACGGGGGCTGTATCAGATCCGCCGGTGCAGCCTCCGTCCGTATGGAGATCCCGTCCGATCCGCGGCCTGGACTCATCCCGCGAGGTGGTCTGACAATGAGCATGAGGCGACTTGCAATCGCCCTGCGAAGCGCCGTCGCGTTGAGGGGCGCCCTGTAATGACACAGTCCCGTACCTATGGGGGCTGCCGTGCGTAATGATCCGGTAGTTCTCGAACTCGTTGCCCGCGCGGCAGGCGGTGACCAGGAAGCCTGGAACCAGATTGTCGAGCGTTACGCCCCTCTGATCTGGGCCATTTGCGGGCGATACCGGTTAACGACACAGGATGTTGACGACGTTGGCCAGACGGTCTGGCTGCGGCTGGTCGAGCAGATCGGCAATCTCCGCGAGCCTGCCGCATTGCCCGGCTGGCTGGCGACCACCACTCAACACGAGTGCTGGCGGGTGATGCGGCAAGGGCGCAAGCGCGATGGATACGGTCTGTTGGCCGACGAGCTGGAGGCACCGGACCAGGCTGCGCTGATCGAGCAGGAGATCATCGCCGCCGAGCGCAACGCTGCGGTCCGAGCTGCCTTTGCCGGGCTCCCAGGTCGTTGCAGGCAGCTCTTGTCCATGCTCATCAGCGACCCGCCGCTTTCCTACCTTGAGATCAGCACCGTGCTGGGAATGCCGGTCGGAAGCATCGGCCCGCAGCGACAGCGCTGCCTGCGGCAGCTCCGCCAATCTGGTTGCCTGGTCGGCTTCCTCGACGACGCCCCGGAGGCGACCACGTCAGGAGGTAAGTCACATGAGTGAAGGCCGGGATAACGACCTCCTCGACATGTTGCGTGCGGCGAGAAGTGCCCGCGAGGCCGTGCCGGCGCACTTTATCGAGACGGCGAAGAGCGCCTTCGCCTGGCACAACATCGATGCTGAACTTGCCCAGCTCACCTATGACTCAAGTGCGGACCGGGAACCAGCCGTGGTGCGGTCAGAGACCGCGTCTGTCCGGGCGCTAACCTTCACCTCGGCCAATCTGTATATCGAACTCGAAGTGACCGAGAATTCTCTGATCGGCCAGGTCATGCCGCCACGTGCCGGGCACGTCGAAACGCAACCACAGTCCGGGCAGACAAAGACGGTCTCAATCGACGAGATCGGTTGCTTCACCATCGAGCCGCTGCCGGCCAGTCCTTTCCGGCTGCGGTGCCGCGTTCAAGACCAGCCGGATGTGCTTACCGGCTGGATCACTTTGTAAGTCGCAACCCGCCGGCGTCTTTTTTCGAGCAGCGCCTTTCGGTCACGCTGCGCCCAGCGTCAGCAGAGAGGCCGCGGTTGCGCGCTGGATCGGGTCACTTGCTCTCACCTGGCGTCTGACGCCCGACAGCGCGGCAGCCAAGTTATGGCCGGCCTGCAAGCGACGGTGCAGCTCCACCATCACTGGAACCACTGCCTGGTCGTTGAGCGGGACGATGGCGGCTATCACCCCTGCTGTGCCCAGCCGCAGCAAGCTGCTCACCAAGCCCAGCAGCTCATCGGCGCCTGCCGCCGCCTGGGTACCGGAGTCACAGCTCGGCAGTACCAGCCGATACGGCGCCCTGGCAAGCTGCTCGAAGTCGTAAACCGTCAGCGGACCGTCGTGCATGCGCAGCGAAGAAAACATCGGGCTGTCGGCGCGGAAGTTCCCGTGCGCGGCGAGGTGGGCAAGCCACGTTCCCTCCAGAGCGTTGAGCACCCGAGAGGCGGTCGCGTCCGGGCCCGAGAGCACACTCACATCGTCGTAGAGCGTCTCAATGGCGGCCACCTCCGCGCCGCCGGTCGCCAGGCCGGGACCACTTGCGAGCACCACTTTCCTCCAGCCAGGCGGCGCTATCGCGCGTGCCCGGAGCCAGGACGTCGCGGAGGGTGCCACGGTGAACTCGCGGTCGCTCAGAGCGGGAATCAGAGCCCACGGAACTGCTTGCAGGCGTCCTGGCGGCACCACGATCACTGGCCTGTCTCCCAGGCGCCGAACGGCCGGGCCGAGCAGCTGCTCGGACAGCCGTCGGCCGGCTGTCGCGAGTACTGACATGGCACTGCCAGGGTCGTCGCCCGGCCTGTCGCGCGCTAGCCGGCGAAGCGCGAACCTGGCAAAGTTAGCTGCTCTTGCCGCTTCAGTAACCTGCCCGGCCACCGTATGGTGCACTCGGCCGTCAACGCACATGAGGACATGGAGGGCGCCGTCTACGTCCACTACCTCTACGAGCCGTGCGTCACCGAGCTCAGCAAGTAGGTTCGCGACGCTGATTGCCGTCCGCGACCCTGGTCCGTTGCCGCGGGCATGCATCGCGTGCGCGCGAATCGTGTTCTCTAGCCGCCGCCTTTCCCGCTCCAGCCGTGGGAGCTCGCGCACTGCGCGCGGATCCGACGGGCCGCGCCTTCTGCAGGTCTCCATCCGGATCACGACGTCTCGGAGCGCTGTCAGCCCGGACTGCAAGGCAGCATCGGATGGCGGGCGCACGGATGGAACGGCAAGGGCTGTCGCACGCCAGCGCTCACTCCATGTCAACAGCGACCGCGGCCGTCCATCCCGCGCGACGTGGCGCTGAGCTATAGCCGCCAGCTCAGTCCCGTGCGCTGTTGCTTGCGCGCGTAGCTCAGAGGAGCCCAACGTGAATCGGTGCTGGTCCAGGACGTCGAGCCCGGACCGGCAGGCGACGAGCTGCCGACGGTGATCACCGGCTACTCCGGCGCGCAGCGCCTCGCTGAGCCATCCACTGGCGCGTGACAGCGGTGACCCACCACGACGGTCCAGCGCAGCCTCGGCGAGGTGCCGATTCGCAAGCTCGTGACGGCCGAGATCCAGAGCCACACGACCGGCCAGTAAGTGCGCCTGCGCGGCCTCTGCCGATCCGGAGTCGGTGAGCCGGGCAGCCGCCCTGCTTGCCGCGCGCAGCAGCGGCGCAGAAGCTGCCTCGGCCGCGTAACGTGCAGTGACCAGCACAAGGCTCGCGCGCGCGAACCACCAGGCGCTCTCCTGCGAACGGGTCAGGCTGCACGCTGCCCGAGCCCATGCCAGCGCCTGCTGCGGCTGGCCTGCAGCCAGGGCGCAGTCCGCGGCGGTTACGAGCAGTTCGGCCTTCTTGGTTGACCTGCCGCGGATGTGGTCCAACTCGTCGACTGCGGCAGCCGCGACCGCGAGCGCGTCGCGGGCCAGCCCGGCAGCCAGTAGGGTGATGCAGCGGTCGATGCTCAGGCCAGTTGTAGGAACCTCCATCGGCCGGTACCGTGCCTCAGCCTCGTCGAGGAAGGACAGTGCGGCCGGCAGATCACCCGACCGCAAAGCGATCAATGCGCGGTTCTCCACCACGTAGATGGCTTCGACGACTTGACCGGTCTTGGCCCATAAGAGTCCGGCCGCGACGTAGTCGGCGTCAGCGCGGGAAGCCATCCCCAGCGAACGGTAGACCATGCCCCTGGCGTTCAGGGCCCTTGGCAGCCACAAGGCGTCACCAGCCCGGCGCAGGCCGGCGATCGCCCGGTGCATGTCGTCAAGGGCTTCGGCATGCCGGCCGACGGTCCACAGCATCATGCCTTTGCGCAACAGCACCCGCGCTCCTAGAAGACCGCTGGAATGCTCTAAGGCTTCGTCCAAGGAGGCCAGGCCTGCCGAAGTCCGCCCAGCATAGACAAGGGCTACCCCGAGGGTGGCCTGGACATCGGTGACGCGTTCGAGCGATCCTGTCTGGCGCGCGCAGCGGAGCGCATGCTGAACCTCGCGAAGCCCGGCAGCCACGTCGCCGAACTCGCGCAGCGCGATGCCGGCCGCCTGATGCGCAACAGATGCCTGGTACGGGCTTGGTCGGCCAGCCAGCACGGCACGCGCCCTGGCCAGTGCTTCCTTTGGGCGGGACAGAGCGAGCGGCAGTAGGTCGTCCACTGCGCTTGCATCGGTGCCGGCCACCGCGGCCCCACCCGCCACGAGGCGATTGTAAATCGGATCTATCGGCGGACCAACCTAATAATTCCGCCATTCCTTCGTAATGTCGTCTCACGATCGTCGGCAATGGTTTACGCACTTAGTTAGAAGAGATTTTCAACGCTATTCTCAGGTCCTCATTCGCTGTAAGCATGAATCAAGAGGCGAGTTGGCGGCTCTGAACAGATAGCAAGTCACATGTCGGGAGGTAAGGGTGCCTAGGCAGGACAGCTGGAGAGAAGGCCTGGAGGTCAAGATCGCCGACCAGGTGGACGTCATTAGCAAGGCGTTCAAGAGCGAAGGAATCAATGTCAACCTGCTGGCTGAAGGCGGCGGGGTTAGCTACATGTATGCGGAGCGCGAAATCCTGGTCCGCGAGAACTACCGGGCCGAGTTACAGGCATTCCTGCAAGACCGCCGGAAAAAGGCTGGACAGCGCAATCCGCAGCCGCATGAGGTCGAATCGGTGATCCCAGGGATCGTGCTGCTCAAGTTGGCGGGCCAGCCAGGCATCGACAATCCAGATGCCTTCGACAAGTTCATCCAAGAGATCGACGAGCAATTCGGCGAGGGGATCGCGACCCCGAATCATGTCCTTACGGTCGCAGGGGAGATCGGCCCATGCCCAGCCACCGAGCCGCAGAGGGCCTACGCCGACATCGAGCCATACCCGTCTGCGAGTGCTAGCGACGCTGGCGCTGGAGTCCGCATCTATGTCGCGGACACCGGACTCCTCCCCGAGGCACGAACAGGCCCCTGGCTGAGGACCCATCCATGGCTAGCAGGCGTGCGTGGCGAGACTGACCCGATGGCTCCCGGACTGCCACCTAATCCCTCGAACGCCATCAAGCCCTATGCGGCGCATGGCACGTTCGTGGCGGGAGTCGCCCGCTGCGTGGCACCCGGCGCAGAGATTCGCGTCGACAATATCTTCCACATCGCCGGCAGCGCGCTGGAAAGTCATTTCGTGCGCAAACTGGCGCTAGCGCTCCATCACGGCTATGACATCTTCCACATCTCGGCGACCGCGCCGACGAGAAGAGATCGGCCAATGGAGGCATTCGCCCGCTGGCTGGAGCAAGCCCGCATCTATAAGGGTTTTGTCTGCGTCGCTCCCGCGGGCAACAGCGGCTCGCATCTGCCGTCATGGCCTTCCGCGTTCGGCGACGTTGTCTCGGTCGGCGCCCTGGCCGCCGACTGGCGCAGTCGGGCCTTGTTCAGTAACTACGGCGGGTGGGTCGATGTGTACGCCCCCGGCAGGAACCTGATCAACGGCTACGCGACGGGCATCTATAAGTGCCAGACGGATCCCTATACGGGCACTGATCGAAAGTTCTACGGCATGGCCCGATGGAGTGGCACGTCCTTCTCCTCCCCGATCGTGACCGGGCTCATCGCGGCGAGGATGACGCGCACAGGTGAGAACGGTCACGAAGCCGCAATCGCCTTGCTCAGTATGGCCCGCGCTCAGGCGATTCCTGGGGTTGGTCCAGTCCTGCTGCCGTACGGAAACGAAGCGACGAACGGAGCCACCGACATCTAATACTCGTCGCGCAGACGCAGCCACATCATCGTCGGATCCTGGGGCCAGCCTTCGGGGGAATCCTCCCAGGCTTCCTGTCGTCCGTATGGGGTCAGGTCCAGCAAGTTGAAGTCGAGCCGCAGCCGGTCGACGCCCCGAGCGGTGGTGAAGTAACTACGGAATACTTCGTCGCCGTCGCGCACCAACACGCTGAGGCCGAATAGGCCGTTAAGGTCCATGTCGTCATTGAAAGTCGTCCCGTAGGACGAGTACCAAGGCACGCTCCACCCGAACCGCTGACGTAGCACGTCGATCTCGTTCTGCGGCGCCCTGGCCATCAAGATGAGCCTGGTACTCCGCGCAGCCAGATGCGGCTGCGTCTGATTGTCGAGGTTGTCGGTAAGCGTGGCGCACCCACCGCAGATCCAGTCTTGGCCGGGCTCCAGCATGAAGTGGTAAATCACCAGTTGCTGCTGGCCATCGAAGAGCTCTGCGAGTGAGACGGCGGACCCGTCCGGGGCAGTGAACGTGTACTTGTCGGCGTCTAGCTTCACCATGGGCAGCCGTCGCCGCTGCGCGGCGAGCGCGTCCAGAGCCCTGGTGTACTCCTTCTCCTTTACCAGCAGCGCGTCGCGCGCTGCTTGCCACTCTTCTGGTGAGGCGACTTGCGGTCTGTTCATGGCTCGCTCCTCAGTGCGTTCCTTTAGGAGACCTTAGGATCAGACCTTAACACGGCTAAGTTCCCTAAGGGAACTTGACCGGCTATCATGACGTTATGCAGCGCACTCAATTCGGTGAGATGGCGTGCTCGATCGCGCGCACCATGGACGTCATCGGAGAGCCATGGTCACCGCTGATCGTGCGTAATGTCTTCATCGGGATCACACGCTTCGACCAGTTGCAGGAGAGCTTGGGGATCTCCCGTAAGGTCCTTGCCGAGCGACTTCGCTGGCTCACCGAGAGCGGTGTCCTCGAACGGCGAGTGTATTCCGACAGGCCGCCGCGGCATGAGTATGTACTGAGTGCCAAGGGTCTTGAGCTGTTTGACGTGCTCATGGTGATGGTCAGGTGGGGCGACAAGTGGCTCGCTGGCGACGCGGGTCCGCCAGTTTTCTACCGGCACCACGCCTGCGGGCACATTAGCCACGTCGACTTGCACTGCTCCGAGTGCGGAGAACCGATGCACGCAACTGACATCGACGTGCTACCCGGCCCAGGGGCCGAGACGCCACCAGACTCGCGCGCACCATCTTCTGACCGCTCGCCCGTCGGGGCAGACCGCTAGCGGGCATCTGCGAACTGAACTGCTCGGCCTAGAGGCAGTCTGTCGAAATTCATGATTGGTTAACCGGCGCTTCGGATTTTGGCCGTGCACGCAAACGATTGTGGAGCACTCGGGCCACAGGCCTATCGAGCCATGCGTACTGGAGGTTCATTTGTGATGCGGAGTTTTTATCGCGCGGCCGCGTGGCGCGGTCGCTGGCGCGTCGCGCTGCCCCTCGCAGCCGCGGCGGTGGCTGGCGTGGTAGCGATGGCCGGACCAGCCGGATCTCAGGCGCGCGCCAGCGACAGCCCATGGTTCTTGCCGGGCAACTTAGTGGTTAGCCGTTCGGTGTACGTAGGTTTTGCAGACTTGGTGCAGGCCGGTGTCACGCAGCTACCACCGGGCTGCGCAACGAGTTGCGTGACCGCGAACAACGACGGTTCATACCCTGGCGTCTGGAACAACGACGCTGTCGACGCCAGCTTCGGCATAACCTCGCCGATCTTCCTGGACCAGCTCAACCCTTCGTCCGGGCAAGTGATTAACACGCTGCGAGTGCCGGACGGCAATGGGCATTCTGGCGCCGCTGGCGACCATGTCGTGACCAGCTTCTCGTCCAAGTCGGAGGTGGCGCTTAACCTGTCGACCAACGGCCAGGACCTCAGCTTCATGGGTTACCTCGCACAGCCGAACGCGCTGGACGTGTCGAACTCGAACACCCCGGCCGATCCTGACGCGACTAACCCTGTGCCCGGGAGCAACTATCGCGTTGTCGCGACCGTCAACCAGTGGGGCCGCTTCCACTACACGCTGACCAACGCCTACAGCGGCAACAACGGCCGGGCCGCGGTACTGAACAACTCCAATGGTGACGATGTCATCTACACCGCGGGCAACGCTGGGAACGGCGCCAACCCGCAGCCCGACGGCATTATTGCCGGGGCTGGAGCACAGATCATGACCCCGCAGTTCGCGCCCGAGCAGTTGCAGACGCCTGGGCAGCCAACTCCGGTCGGCAGCTTCAGCATCTCCCAACTCGGCGACAAGCCGGACAAGGTGGGCAAGGATACCAACTTCCGTGGCCTGACGATCTTCAATAACGTCGTCTACTACACCAAAGGCAGCGGCAGTAACGGTGTCAACACCGTCTACTTCATCGACACCACCGGCACAGCCTGCCCGAATGGCACGGGCCTCCCGCAGCCTGGCGCAGCATTGCCGACCTCGCCGATCGCATACGACCCAACTCTGCTGCAGACCAAGGGCGTGACGCCCTACAACATGTGCATACTGCAGGGCTTCCCGACCACTCTGGCCAAGACGTCGACTGACTTCCCGTTCGGTATCTGGTTCGCCAATGCCAACACGCTGTATGTCGCTGACGAAGGAAGTGGAGACAACACCTTTTCCACCGCGACCGGGACTTACAGCAACGCTGCCAGCCAGACCACGGCTGGCCTGCAGAAGTGGGTCTTCAACGGCACGAGCTGGAGCCTGGCTTACACGGTCTCAGCAGGCCTGAACCTCGGTGTTCCGTACACCGTGGCCGGCTACCCGACTGGCGACAACCCAGCAACCAACCTGCCCTGGGCCCCAGCCACAGACGGTCTGCGCAACATCACAGGCCGGGTCAACGGCAATGGGACAGTGACCATCTGGGGGATCACTTCGACCGTCAGCGGTAGCGGTGACCAGGGCGCAGACCCGAACCAGCTGGTTGCGATCACCGACAAGCTGGGTGCGTCGGCGCCTGGCAACGGCGAGAAGTTCAAGACACTCGACAATGCTGGCTACGGCGAGGTACTGCGTGGCGTCTCGCTCACTCCGTGATCTGAGTTAGCAAATGACACGTGGCGGGCCGCCCGGCAGGGTGGCCCGCCCACGTCTGGTTTTAGTAGGCACACGGCTTCCGTCTACGCGCTGAGTAGCACCACGCCACCGAGTGCGGCTATGACGCCGGCGCTCTGTACTGGCCGCAGCCGCTCGGCAAGAACGCCCCTGGCCAACAAGGCTGTGACAACCGGGTAGAGCGATGCGAGCACGGCAGCGATCGACAGGTTGCCGCGACTGGCGGCCAGCGCATAGGTTCCGTTGGCGGTGATGTCGCAGCCTCCGATCGCCGCGAGGGCCGCGAGTCGCTTAGCGGTCAGCGTGAGTTCGCGCAAGATGCGTGCGCGCAGCACTATCGGACCAAGTACAAGCAGGCCACCGATGCGTTGCGCCAACAGCGTGCCGTAGACACTCGAGTGCGCGGCGAGAGCCAGCAAGGTGTATGCGAGGCCGAACCCGACGGCAGCTGCAATCGCGAACGCGAGCGCCTGGCGCCGAACCGCAACGCCAGACCTGAACTCCGGACCCGATGCCAGCACGATGCCAACGAACGTGATCACGATGCCCGCCAGCTGGATCAGGCTCAGGTCTTCGCCTCTGACGATTCCCACTAGGACAGGGATGCAAGTGCCCCCGGCCGTGATCGGCGCAACGAGCGACATAGGGGCGGTCGCCATAGCTCGGTAGAAGGCCGCGAGCGACAGTGTGGCAAGCACTCCGGCGGCGGCGCCGGTCAGCATGTAAGGGCCAGCCGGAAAGCTCATAAACGGGAGCAACACGACTAGGCCGGCCAGAGCGAGAGCCTGCGAGATCAGAACTGCGGCCGACGGATCGAGCCGGCGTGAGATCAGGCCGCCGCCGAAGTCAGAGGTACCCCAAAGGGCCGAGGCGGCCAGGGCAAGCAGAGCGTTCACGAGCCTGCCAGCGCCGAGTCGTTCGCTTGACCGTGCCGATCGCGTTTGGCCTGCGCGCGGCTGTCGGACTGGCCGGTATCCGCCTGTGCCCTGCCGGCCGCGATCCCGGTCAGCGTCGCGAGTACGTAGTCGGCCAGTGAGGGCAGGTCGTACCCGCCCTCCTGAATGGCAGCAACACGCCCGAGACGCCCAATCATTTCACCAGCGGTGCGGTAACCACCGGCCGAAACTTGTAGCGGGCTTTCTGGGTCGGCTGCCGCCGCGTCGACGCCCAACGAAACGACAACAGTGTCAGCGCCGCTGGCCCTGACATCAGCGCACAACTGATCAATCGCAGCGAGCCAGACGTCGTCGCCGCTGCCCGGAGCGAGCGGGATGTTGCGGTTGGCACCATGGCCTGCGCCAGTTCCCCGTTCGTCTGCGAATCCCATGTAGTGCGGGAACCACCCGGCTCCCGGGTCCACGTGCACGCTGCCGTACAGAACATCCGCCCGCTCGTAGAAGATCGCCTGAGTGCCGTTGCCATGGTGAGCGTCAATGTCGATGACGGCGACTCGGGCAGCACCTGCCTCACGCAAGGCTTGCGCGGCGATGGCTGCGTTATTCAGGTAGCACGAGCCGCCGTAACCGGCAGGGCCCGCGTGGTGGCCAGGCGGCCGGCAGAGCGCATAAGCGGCCTGCAGACCGCCAGCGACGAGCGTGGCTGCTGTCCGGGCCGAGTCCGCTGCCGCCCGGATCGCCTCCCAGCTGCCAGGACCGACGAGGGTCATTGTGTCGTAGCAGAACACGCCCACTCGGCCGTGGGTTGCGGCCGGCGAGCGGATGGGGAGTCCGGACAGCATTGCGGATGTGGGAAACACATAGGGCACGACGCGGTCGCGACCGTAGTCGGCCGGGTAGTGCCCCGCCTCCCACTCAGCCCAGATCGTAGCTAGGTGATTCACCAGAGCGGCATCGTGAACGGCAAGAAGCGCGGCCTCGTCGTGCTGCTCAGGCGCGATGACAGCGGCTCCTGCAGCAGCGAGCTTTGCGAGTATCACGCTGGCGCGTTCTGGCACCTCAGTGCCGTCCTCGCGGACGCCCAGCCAGACCTCACCGCCCGGCTCGTGCAGCATGCAGTCCTCGTGCCAGACGACCGTCATGTCCAGCGCGGCGCCCTCGACGGTCATCGCAACTGCCTTTCCATGGGATGCTCGCTGGGTGCTAACGAATGACAAGGCCACCCGAGCCCGCGACCTGGGCATCAGGATAGGGGTCCTGCCGACCGGTCCCACCGCCTCGATGGCCGATGTCCCCGGAGTCGGCGTCGGGCACGCAACCATCTGGCGAGATGAGCCCGCTCCGCCGGCCGGCCGAGGCGTGGCCAGGACCGGCGTCACGGTGATCGATGCTGGCGGCAACATGTTCAGCAACCCTGTGCCTGCCGGCGGCGCCGTGCTGAATGGCGCAGGGGAGTGCACGGGGTTCCTCTCGGCGGCGGAGTGGGGCCTGGCTGAAACGCCAGTGTTCCTGACCTCGACGATGCAGATCGGCCGGGTCTACGACGCCGCCTGCGAACTTCTGATGGAAGAAGATCCGCGCATCGCCGAGGAAGTGATCATCCCGATCGTGGCCGAGTGTGACGACAGCTTCCTGTCCGCCGCGCGGCGCATGCAGGTCACGGCAGCAGACGTCAAAGCGGCACTCGCGGCGGCGCGGGCTGCCGGTACTGCTGCGGAGAAGGTGCCGCCGGCCGAGGGAGCGGTTGGCTCTGGCACTGGGATGAGCTGCCTCGGCTTTAAGGGCGGGATTGGCACGTCCTCCCGGGTTGTGCCATCAGGTCACACCGTTGGCGTGCTGGTCATGTCGAACTTCGGTGACCGGCAACGGCTGACGATCGACGGTGTGCCCGCGGGCCGGTTGCTGCCGGATGCACGCCCGACGGCGAGTCAGCACTTGCGCGCTCGGCCGCCCGCGGGCTCGTGCATCACGGTCGTGATCACGGACGCTCCGCTCGACTCGGCTGCGTGCAGCAGGCTTGCCCGCCGTGCAGGTCTGGGGCTGGCAAGGACCGGATCCACCGCCCACCACGGGAGCGGCGAGATCTTCATGGGCCTGGCGACCGGCCTGCGAGCGCTGCGCGGGGAATCTCCGCCGCTCGGCACGCAGCCGATTTCCGGATCAGGCCTCGACCCGTTCTTCGAAGCGGCGGTAGAGGCCACGGAAGAAGCGGTGCTGAACAGCATGCTGGCAGCGCCGACGGTTACTGGGCGTGACGGGAACACCTCGCCCGGCCTTCCGGCCGAGGAAGTCCGCGACCTCCTTATCAGGGCTGGACGGATCCCAGCCTGAGGCCAGCTGCGGCACGCACGAGCCTGCACCTGCAAGCCGGCGAGTTACCTCGGGCCTCGTACCTGCACCGATGCCGTCGATGCCCGGACGCAGATGGCGTATATCGGTGGACACCATTAGATTGTGTCCGTTTCGTGTCTAGAAGATCATGCTTGACGAATTTCGGGACATGGCGTTATGTGTTAACATCGCGCAACTTTGAATACCGAGTCAACGGTAAGAGCCGTAACAGGGCGTCATGTCCTGACGTAATCGCTGCGTGGCCGAGCATCGCGGCCGCCGCGTGAACACTGCGGCTCGCGGTGGCTCGCCCGATCGGCAGGACCCCCTCGCCGCCAGCAGTGACGGCGAAACCCGCAACTAGCCGACGTGCCAGCACGTTCATGTGCGGCCGTCGCCCGAGAACGAAGGTGACGCAGCGTGAGATTTCGCTCGGCTAAGCAGTCAGGCTCTTCCCATAGGTTGCGGCGAGTTTCGGGGATAGTCGCGGTTGCGGCTGTTGGTGCTCTGGTGGCGACTGGCTGTGGCAATGGCCAAGCTGGATCGGTGAAGCAGGGCGGAGTCTTTCGGCTCGGCAGTTCCTCGAGCATCGACTCACTGAATCCGTTCGTCGCTTTCCAAGCCGATGCGTACACGACGTTCGAGTACATCTATCCGTCGCTGGTGCAGTACAACCCCAAGCTGCAGATTGTCCCTGACTTCGCGACAAGCTGGCAGGAGTCAGACGGCGGCAAGGTCTGGACCTTCCACACCGTCAAAGGCGCCAAGTGGTCGGATGGCAAGCCGCTGAACGCCAACGACGCGGCCTGGACCTTTGCCACGATCTTGAAGTATCAGAAGGGTCCGACGGCGAATTCGGCTGGCGTCGTGGCGCACATGACCAGTGCGACGGCACCTGACGCAAATACTCTCGTGCTGACCTACTCGCAGCCCGTGGCGAACGTGCTGTCGCAGATCCAGCAGGTCGTCATCCTTCCCGAGCACGTCTGGAGCAAGTACGCGACCGGCAACGGGAAGGGCCTGACGAACTTTGCGAATACCGCTCCGATCGTCTCTGGCGGCCCCTTCATACTGACCAGCTATACGGCGAAGCAGAACGCGTTGTTCAAGCGCAACCCGACGTTCTACGGACCCAAGCCGCATATCCAGGGCATCGCGCTGGAATTCTTCACCAACGAAGACGCGATGGTGACCGCCCTCAAGAGCGGCCAGCTCGACGGCGTCGAATCCGTGCCGACGACCTCGGTCACTCAGCTCAAGAAGGGCGGCTTCGACGTGAGTAAGACGCCTGGCGACGCATTTGATGACTTCATCATCAACGACAACCCCAATCAGGAGGCCAGCCACCGGGAGCTGATGAACCCGCTACTGCGCCAGGCCTTTGACTACGCGATCAACCGCAACCAGATCGTCAGCACGTCGCTGCTTGGTTACGGTGCGCCCGGCTCGACGATCGTCCCGCCAGTCACCGGCAACTGGTCTGATCCGAACATTAAGCCGGTGCCGTTCGACATCAGCAAGGCCAACGCCCTGCTTGACCAGGCTGGCTACAAGATGGGTTCGAACGGCCTGCGAGTCGCCAACGGACACCCCATGTCCTACAAGGTGATCATGCCGTCCGACACCACTGGCGGCTACGGGAACCGGTCCTTCGCCATCATTCAGGCGGACTTCAAGCAGATCGGTGTTCAGCTAACGCCGGTGGACCTGGACAACTCGGCCGCTTACAGCGCTCTCACTGCTAACAACTACAAGAACTTCGAGATCTCGATGTGGGACTGGTATCCCGAGACCGATCCGGACTTCATTCTCTCGGTTCTGACCTGTGGCTCGTTCAACGTCTGGAACGACACCGGGTACTGCAGCAAGGCCTACGACAACCTGTACAGCCAGCAGAGCGCGGCCATGATCCCGGCACAGCGGCAGCAGATCGTCTATCAGATGCAGGAGATGATCAGTAAGGCTGCGACATATCTCGTGCTCGACTACCCCGATTCGATCGAGGCGCACAGCACCAAGTGGACTGACTTGCCTCTGGTTGCCGGTGCCTCATGGACTGGGCAATCCACTATCCCGTTCGAGTCCGTGCACCTGGCTGGCTAGCGCACCAAGCGAACGGGAGGCGGGGCCGCGGTGCGACGCGCTGACTATGTGATCAAGCGAGCGACCTTCGCTCTGATCACGATCTTCGTGGCGATCACGCTCAACTTCTTCTTGTTCCGGGTGCTGCCCGGGAACGCGGTGACTGACCTCGCTCGGGTGCCGCACGCCGGTGCGAATCTGAAGCACGCGCTGACGGTGGAGTTCGGCCTGGACAAGCCGAAGTGGGAGCAGTACCTGGTCTATCTGAAGGAACTGTTCCACGGGAACATGGGCGTCTCTTTCGTCAACCAGCAGCCGGTCAGTCATCTGCTGCTCACCGACCTGAAGAACACGGTGCCTATGGTGACAGTCGGGACGCTGGCATCGATCGTCGTCGGAGTCTTCACCGGCGTGCTCGCGGCGTGGCGCCGTGGCTCTCTCGCCGATCACATCAGCACGAACACAGCGATCTTCGCGTACGCGTTTCCGACCCAGTGGCTCGGCCTGATGTTGCTCATCCTGTTGTCCAGCCACCTGCCCAGCAACGGCATGACATGGGAGTTCCTGTTCTCCCCCGAGCCGTTCTGGCAGCACCTCGCAGATGTCGCCCAGCACATGATCTTGCCGGCCCTGACGTTGCTGCTGACTGCCTACGGCAGCTACACGCTCGTGGTGAGGACATCGGTGCTGGAGACGCTCGGCGAGGACTACGTGCTGACGGCCAGGGCTAAAGGCCTGCCGCCGCAGCGGATCGTCTGGCGGCACGCGGTACGCAATGCACTGCTGCCGATGGTGACGCTGATCGCGCTGGACTTCGGCTACATCGTCGGCGGAGCGCTGCTGATCGAAGTGATCTTTAGCTGGCCTGGGATCGGACTGGCCATGTACAACGCGGTGACGCAGCGCGACTACCCGATGCTGCAGGGCGGGTTCCTGATCTTGACAGTGTCGGTGATCCTGCTGAACTTCATCTCCGACCTGGTCTACTTCCGCCTGGACCCGAGGATCAGCGAATGAGCGCACTGATGCAGGAGCCAACAGCCGGGCTCGAGCCCGTATCGGCTACGCGGCGTCGCGGCGGCTTTTTCCTGAACCTGCTGAAGGACCGTAAGGCGGCTGCGGTTGGGCTCGGCCTCATCCTCTTCTTCATCGTGCTGGCGCTGGTGGCACCGCTGATCTCTCCCTACAGTGCGTCAACGCAAAGTTGCGGCACCGGTCCATCAGCCGTATTCGCCGGGATCTCAGGGCACCACTGGCTCGGCTGCGATGACGGCGGCATCGACATGCTGAGCGAGTTGATGCAAGGCGGTCGAATCTCGCTCGTCGTTGGCTTTGCCGCCACGTTGGTCGCGATGGTCATCGGCGGCGGCGTTGGCATCGTCTCGGGCTACTTCGGCGGCTGGACAGACATCACGCTCATGCGCATCACCGATTACCTGCTAGTCATCCCCGACCTGGTTTTCGCGATGGTGATCGCCGACATCTGGGGTCCCAGCCTGTTCCACGTCATCCTCGTGATCGGCATCCTGGAGTGGACAGGCACGGCACGAGTTATCCGGGCCCAGGTCATGAGTGTGAAGGAACGCGTCTACGTCAAGCGCGCCCGTGCACTCGGCTCGGGCCACACGCGCATCATCGCCCGCCACATCCTGCCGCAGGTTGGCCCGCTATTGATCGCGAACACCGTGCTCACCGTCGCGATAGCGATCTACCTCGAGACCGCGCTGGCGTTCCTGAACCTGGAAGATCCGACGGTCACCACGTGGGGGACGATCCTCGAGCACGCGTTCAACCGCGGCGCCGTGAGCGCAGGAGCATGGTGGGCCATCGTGCCGGACGGCATTTGCATTGCGCTGGTGATCGTCGGCTGCTTCCTCTTCGGCCAGGCGATCGAGGACGCGCTTAACCCGAGACTGAAGATCGCGCACTTGTCGCTTACTCGCTGGAAGATCCGCACGCTGGCCGGACGAGGGGCGGACGCGGTATGAGCGCGAGTTTGCTAGAAGTGGAGGACCTGCACGTCTGGTTTGACGTACCGCACGGCGACCAGGTGCACGCGGTCCAGGGCGTGAGTTTCAACCTGCAGCCCGGCGAGCGGTTTGGCCTCGTCGGCGAGTCTGGCTGCGGCAAGACCACCACGGTCCTGGCGCTGATGGGCTTGCTCCCGCCAAATGCCTCGCTGGCAGGCCAGGTGCGCGTTGATGGCAAGAACATCCTCGCTGGCGGCGAGGACACCGTCCGCACCTACCGGTGGAAAGACATCGCGATGGTGTTCCAGGGCGCGATGAATGCCCTGAACCCAGTAAAGAAGGTCGGCTGGCAGATAGCCGAACCGATGGCCTTCCACGGAGTCGCTGAAGGCAAGGCAGCCATGAAGCGCGCGGGCGAACTACTAGAGCTAGTTGGCATTCCGGCCAAGTCAGCCGAGCGTTATCCGCATGAGTTCTCCGGCGGCATGCGCCAGCGCGCCTCGATCGCGATGGCACTTGCCTGTGAGCCCAAGATCCTGCTCGCAGACGAACCGACGACGGCACTTGACGTTATGGTGCAGGCGCAGATCCTGGAGTTGCTCACTACGCTGTCCGACGAACTCGGCCTTGCAGTTGTGCTCGTGACCCACGACCTGCCGGTGGTCGCTCAAGTGTGTAGCCGGGCGGCCGTGATGTACGCAGGCGAGATCGCCGAAGCCGGTCCCACGGACACGCTGTTCCACGATCCACGCCACCCGTACACCCGGCTTTTGTTTGCGGCGACGCCTGACCTGTATGGCGATGAGGCGGTCACGTCGATTCCCGGTGCGCCACCACGGCTAGACCGGGAGATCACCGGCTGCCCGTTCCAGCCACGTTGCGATGTGCCGATGGATCAGTGCGCGGACGGCCACCCGCCGTTGCTGCAGATCGCGATGGGCCACCAAGCGGCGTGCTATCGCGCTACCGAGCGCAGTGACCAGTTTGCGGAGGCGAAGTGAGCGACACCCACGCATTCGTTCCTCCTATCGCCGAAGCACCCGTGCAGCCAGGGACGGCGACCCAGGCGGCAGCTGCAACCAGCCGCGTTGCCCCCGGAGCGCCACTGCTTGAGGTGTCCGACCTCGTCACGCACTATCCGGTGCGACGTGGCTTGCACGAGGCTGTCGTGCGAAAGAAGCGCCGCTGGGTGCACGCCGTCGACGGGGTCACGTTCAGCCTTGGCCGCGGCGAGATGATGGCGCTGGTAGGCGAATCTGGCTGCGGTAAGACCAGCACCGTGCAAACCGTTCTTGGCATGGTCAAGCCGACCAGCGGCGCTGTCCGGTTGAGCGGTACCGACATAGCGGGCTTGCCCGAGCGGCAGATGCGGCCTCTGCGGCGCAAGGTCCAGATGATCTACCAGGACCCGTACGAATCCCTGGACCCGAGGTTCCGTGTAATCCAGACAGTCGAGGAGCCGCTGCTGGTGCATGGCATCGGCCAGACGGCAGCTGCCCGGCGTGATCTCATCATCAAGGCGCTCGACCAGGCGGGGCTCGCGCCCGCCGAGGCCTTCCTCGACCGGTACCCACACGAACTGTCCGGTGGCCAGCGGCAGCGGGTCGCCATCGCCACTGCGCTCGTGCTCGGGCCTGATCTGCTGCTGGCCGACGAGCCGGTGTCAATGCTTGATGTCTCGGTCCGTGCGGGTGTGCTGTCGCTGCTGGACACCCTGCGCAAGACGGTCGACATGGGCATCTTGATGATCACGCACGACCTGTCAACTGCCGCTCATTTCGCTGACAAGATCGCAGTCATGTACCTGGGCCGGATCGTGGAGAAGGGCTCGGCCAGCGAGATCGTCCGTAATCCACAGCATCCCTATACCAAGGCACTCCTGTCGGTCGTGCCCAAGCGCGATCCGCGCGACCGCTCCACACCGCAGATCTTGACCGGCGAGACGCCTGACCCAGTCGCAGTGCCGTCTGGATGCAGGTTCCACCCGCGCTGCCCGATCGCTATCGACCGGTGCAGGACCGAGGACCCGGCGCTGCGCCTGCCATCCGCGAGCACTGCCGGTCATCTGGCCGCGTGCCACCTCGTCTAGCCGATAACAACCTTGCCGGGATGAACCTTGCTGATACGAGCCTGCCGATGACAAACACAGACCAATCAGCCTCCGAAGCGCCGAGCGCACCGTGCGTTCAGTCCGTGCGCGAGCTACATGGCCGGACCGACGTTGATGACTACGCGTGGATGCGCGACCATGCCTCACCAGCGCTGCAGGAGTACCTTGCGGCTGAACGCGCGTATTACGACAGCCGGACGGCTCCCCTGGCCAGCCTGATCGACGTGCTGTTCGGTGAGGCCGTCGCCCGCACGCCTAGCGAGGCAGAGGACTCCGCTAGCTGGACGCTGCGTGGTTACCGGTACTGGCACCGCACACCGGAAGGCGCAGAGAACAGGCAGCTACTGCGCGCGCCTATCGGTGAACCTGATGAGCAGGTCCTGCTGGACGAAAATGAGCTCGGCGCCGAGTCCGGCTATATAGACATCGGGCTCAGCGAGCCGAGCCCGGATAACAGGCTCCTGGCTTGGTCGGCCGACACCTCGGGCGCCGAGATCTATCAGCTCAGATTCACCGACATGGCCACCGGCGTCGTTCTCCCCGACGTCATCGAGCGCAGCTATCCGGGCGGTGCGTGGGCAAGCGACGCAGCACACTTCTTTTACTTGGTGCCAGATGCGCTGAACCGTCCCTACCAAGTCTGGCGACATCAGCTCGGCGGCGCGGCAGCCGACGACGTGCTCGTCTACACCGAAGACGACGAGCGGTATGACCTGACTCTGGAGGCCTCGCGGAGCGGTGAGCTGATCATCATCACAATCGCATCGCGGGATACCACCGAGGTACGCATCATTCCGGCAGCCCAGCCCCTAAGCGATCCGGTAGTGGTCGAGCCGCGTCGACGTGGCGTCGAGTACCGGGTCGACCACGCCGCTGATCCGGCCGGCAGCGGCGAACTGCTGATAGTGACCGACGATGGAGCGGCCGAGTTCCGGCTCATGCGCGCGCCAGTGGCGGCACCTGTCCGAAAGAACTGGACGGCAGTTGACTACGCGGCGATCGCGCCTGCCAGATCGGACACACGGCTGATTCGCTGTGACGTGTTCGCCAGCCACCTACTACTTACATTGCGCCGCGGCGGCAACCAGTTGCTGGCCATCACCGACCTGGGCTGCGGGTGCGTCGCGGAAGTCACGCCTACCTTTACCGCGGGGTCGCTCGCCGTCGCCCATGCGGAGGACTACGCGGGCGGCTCGGTCATAATCGTGGAGGAGTCGCTTATAGAGCCGCAGGTTTGGTACGAGCTGGACTTGGCTACGGGCGAGCGACGCGAGCTCAAGCGGTCGGCCGTGCCAGGATACGACCCGTCTTTGTACCGCACGGAGCGGACGCACGCTCGGGCAGCCGATGGTGTGGAAATCCCCGTTACCCTCGCTTACCGGTTTGATACCCCGCTGGATGGAACTGCCGCGTGCCTCTTGTACGGGTACGGAGCGTATGAGTCTTGTCTTGACCCGGAGTTCGATCGCAGCTTGCCTTCCGTGCTCGATCGCGGGGTGGTGTATGCCGTTGCGCATATCCGCGGCGGTGGCGAGCTAGGGCGCGCCTGGTGGCAGCAAGGGCGACTGCGCGCCAAGCCGCGGACGTTCAGCGACTTCGTTGACGCCGCGGATTGGCTGGCGGGCGATGCGCCCGGTGCGAAGGCGCTCATCGACGGCAGCCGGATTGTGTCCCGCGGCCTGTCGGCTGGCGGGTTGCTGCAGGGTGCGGTGTATTCGCGTGCGCCGGGCCGGTGGCGGGCGGTCGTGGCTGAGGTTCCGTTCGTGGACTGTGTGACGACGATGCTCGACCCCAGCATCCCGCTGACGATCACCGAGTGGGATGAGTGGGGCGATCCGCGGGATGCCGGTGACTTTGCCTGCCTGCGGTCGTATTCGCCATATGACAACCCGCCTCTCGGTGCGCGGCCGGACTTGCTGGTCACTGGCGCCGTACACGACCCGCGCGTGCTCGTGCATGAGCCGGCCAAGTGGGTGGCCAGACTGCGCGCTACGGACACCAATGACAGCACTGTGTTGTTCCGGGTAGAGCTCGGCGCGGGTGCGCATACTGGGCCATCGGGCCGCTTTGGTCACTTGCGCTACGAGGCCGAGGTAAACGCCTTCATCCTGGCGGAAATGCGGCGCTAGGAGATTACGGCCGTCTATTCCACTGCTCAGCGAGCGTCACGTGCGGACCATTGTTTGAGAAGCCGGCGACCGCAACGCAGAACCTCACAGTCGGACAGGCCACGGTCGGCCCAGTCGTGTCGAAGCTGACGATGCCAGGGGTTCGCTGGATGTGCCAGCCGCGACCGTTAAATCTCTCGGCCAGCGTCTTTTGTGACTGGCCGATGATATTGAGCCCGACCGAGGTGCAGATCGAGGACGCCGGGCAGGCGACGCTGGTCAGGAAGATCGTCTGGCCCCCGTGCGGGTTAGGCGTCGGCTGGACACGCCACCGGACTCCGTTCCAATGCTCAGCGAGGGTCGTAGCTTCGCCCGAGCTACCGACCGCTGTGCAGGTCGAGGGGGACGTACATGCAACAGCACCGAGGAAGGCGCCGAACCCATGAGGCTTGAAGGTTCGCAGGATTCGCCAGTGCCTGCCGTTCCAGCGTTCGGCCAGTGTGCCCACCACGTTGTTGGAGTTGTCGTTTAGGCCACCGGTCGCCATGCAAGCTTCGGGTGACGCGCAAGCCACGCTCGCCAGGACGACAATGGGGGCGCCAGAAGGGCTGGGGGTCGGCTGGATGCGCCACCTGAACCCGTTCCACCGTTCCGCGAGCGTCCTGCCGCCGCCCGTCTGGCCAACGGCCGTACAGGCCGAGGACGAAGTGCATGAAACACCGTTCAGGATGCCGCCGCTTGGCGGGTTGGGCGTGGCCAGGATGCGCCACCGAGCACCCGTGCGCTGCTCGGCCAGCGTTCTGCCGTTCGCCGTGGCCCCGACGGCCACGCATGCCGACCTTGACGTGCAAAACACGCTGTTCAGAGCGCCGCCGCCCGGAGGGCTCGGGATCGGCTGGATGCTCCAGGCGCTCCCGTTCCACCGTTCTGCCAAGGTCTGCTGCAAGCGGTCTTCGCCGGTGGTGGCAGCCCCGACCGCGATGCAATCGGTACGCGAGGTGCAGGCCGTGCCATTGAGCTGACTAGAGGCAGCACCCAGTGGGTTGGGCGCGCGCTGAGCACTCCAGTGAGCGCTGGCAAACCGCTCTACTATGACAGCCGGGGAATCGTTGACGTTGGAGTATCCGACAGCGGTGCAGGTCTTAGCGGATGCGCAGTCTAGGCCGAGTAGCAGGCTTGGACCACCCGGTGGCTGATCAGGCGTGGGCTGGCGACGCCAGCTGCTGCCGTTCCAGTGCTCTGCCAGCGTATGAGATGTATCGGAACTGTCGGTAAACCCGCCAACTGCGGTGCAAGAGACGGCCGAGCTGCACGCGACGCTGTTCAGGAAGGGAGACTGTGCGCGTGGAGGATTTGGCGTGGCTTGAATAGACCATCTTGTCCCGTTCCATGCCTCAGCTAGAGTTCCGGCGTTCGAGGCACCAACCGCTGTGCATGCCCTCGCCGTCGTGCAGGCGACGCTGGTCAGCGCCGCGTTGCCTTGCGCGGGGTTGGGCGTGTGCTGGATGCTCCAGCTGGTGCCGTTCCAGCGTTCGGCGAGCGTTCCGGCGTTCGAACTGCCGACAGCCGTACATGCGGTAGCCGATGTGCATGCAACGCCGTTCAGGAAGGCACCGCCGTGTGCAGGGCTTGGTGTTACCTGGAGACTCCAGCTAGTGCCGTTCCACCGCTCGGCAAACACCCGGGCCGCGCCGGATCTCGTCTGTCCGCTCCCGACCGCCATGCACGCCGACGGACCAGTGCATGAGACACCAAGCAGTCCGCTAAAAGCCAGCCCTCTAGGGCTGGGCGTCGGCACGATGCGCCAGGTTCTGCCTTTCCACTGCTCAGCGAGCGTTACTCCGGCTCCGGAGGCCTTGACATAGGTGCCAACCGCCATGCACCTGTGGGCCGACGGACATGACACCCAAAACAGCTGGCCCGTTGGCACGACCGGGTTAGGGCTCGGCGTCACCGACCAGCCAGCACGGGTCGCGCCCGCTGACGCAGGTCCAGAGGCACTCGCCGGTAGCGCCAGAGCGCTAGTCAGAAGAACTGCGGCAGCCACCACTGCGGAGATCATGTAGCTTCGCATTCGCCCCCCCCGAGCACGGTAATCTGACCCATCCTTGCCCAGGGCCCATGCAAGAACCCGACAGGGGATCCGCATTTTGTCTCACCATCATCAGAACCTGTCTATCGATTAGCCTTAAGGCAGGTTGCGCGGCGAGCCAGCGATCTTGTTATCGACCGTCAATCTCAGCGCTAGGGCGCTGACAACGACGGTCAATGACAAGATCACGTGGAAAGGCTGACGCGGACGGGAGACGGTGATCGCGGGTGGCAGATGCGCCGATCCGGATCGGGAACGCGTCTGGGTTTTACGGCGACCGGTTCAGCGCCATGCGAGAGATGCTCGAAGGCGGCCACCTGGACGTCCTGACTGGCGATTACCTCGCCGAGCTCACGATGCTCATCCTCGGCCGGGACCGGCTGCGCGACCCTGCGCTCGGCTATGCGCGGACGTTCCTGCGCCAGATGGAGGACTGCCTTGGTCTCGCCCTGGAGAAGGGCGTCACAATCGTCACCGACGCCGGCGGTCTGAATCCATCTGGGTTGGCTGCGGCGCTTCGTGACCTGGCTGACCGGCTCGGGCTGGCGGCGAAGATCGGATATGTGCATGGCGACGATCTCCTGCCGCGCGCGGCAGAACTAGCGCTCAGCGCGCCGGCCAGTGGAGAACCGGTCGCGGCCAACGCCTACCTCGGCGGATGGGGGATCGCAGCGTGCGTGCGCGCCGGTGCTGACATCGTCGTGACCGGACGCGTGACGGACGCCTCGGTGGTCGTCGGGCCGGCAGCTGCACATTTCGGCTGGGGAGTCGACGACTTTGATGCGGTGGCTGGCGCGATGGCAGCTGGCCACGTGATCGAGTGCGGCGGGCAGGCAACCGGCGGCAACTATTCGTTTTTCCGCGAGATCGCCGACATGCGGCATCCCGGCTTCCCGATCGCCGAGGTCTATCCCGACGGCTCGAGCGTGATCACGAAGCATCCCGGAACCGGCGGCGGAGTCACAGTCGGAACCGTGACCGCGCAGCTGCTGTACGAGGTGACCGGAGCTCGGTACGCAGGGCCGGACGCCACGCTCCGCCTCGACACCGTCCAGCTCAACCAGGACGGGCCCGACCGAGTGCGCATCAGCGGCGTTCGCGGCGAGCCGCCGCCACCCGCGCTGAAGGTGTCGGTGAATACGCTCGGCGGGTATCGCAACCAGGTGGGTTTCGTGCTGACCGGGCTTGATATCGAGGCCAAAGCTGAGCTGGTCAAGCGCCAGCTTGCCGATGTGCTGCCGCCGGACGCTGAATGGACTCTCGCACGGACCGACCAGAGCGACGCACCAAGCGAGGAGCAGGCGAGCGCGACGCTGCGGTGCGTCGTGCGCGGGGCTGACGCCAAGGCGGTCGGCCGCGCGTTCTCTGGTGCGGCAGTGGAGCTGGCTCTGGCCAGTTACCCGGGATTCCACATGACGGGCCCGCCCGGCGATGCTCAGCCCTACGGCGTCTTCACCGCTGCGTACGTGGACCGGGCCGAAGTGCCGCACATCGCCGTGCTGCCCGATGGCGAATCAGTTCAGCCGCCTGAGCCAACTCAGACGTTGCCGCTGGATCCCGCCGTGCCAGCTGCTCTTCCGTCGTGGAATGCCGACAACGCCGGCCCAACCCGCCGGGTCCCACTCGGCACGGTGGCCGGTGCCAGAAGCGGTGACAAAGGCGGCGACGCCAACGTCGGGGTCTGGGTCCGAGAGGGTCGAGCCTGGCAGTGGCTGGCCAGCACGCTGACCGTCGACAAACTGCGAGAGCTGCTGCCCGAAGCAACCGGCCTTCCGATCACCGCGCATTTGCTGCCGAACCTGAACGCTGTCAACTTCGTGATCGAAGGAATCCTTGGCCAGGGCGTCGCGGCTGGCGCTCGGTTCGACCCGCAGGCAAAGGCGCTCGGTGAATGGCTGCGGTCGCGGTATGTCGATGTGCCGGAGGTGTTTCTGTGACGGCGGTATCTGAATGACAACATTGCATTCGGTGCTGGACGAGAAGTCCGCCGACTACGCCGCGAATCGCGATGCCATGCTCGCAAAGCTCGCCGAGATCCAAGCCGAGCATGAGAAGGCGATAGCTGGCGGTGGTTCCAAGTACACCGAGCGGCATCGCGGCCGCGGCAAGCTACTGGTGCGCGAGCGGATAGAGCTGCTGCTGGACCCAGACAGCCCGTTCCTCGAATTGTCACCACTGGCGGCCTGGGGGACTGAATTCGCGGTCGGCGCGAGCACAGTGACCGGCATCGGGGTCGTTGCAGGCACCGAGTGCCTGATCTCCGCGAACGACCCGACAGTGCGCGGGGGGACCAGCAATCCGTGGACAATGCGCAAGAGCTTCCGTGCGCATGACATCGCGCTAGCGAACAGGTTGCCGGTCATTTCGCTGGTCGAGTCCGGCGGCGCGGACCTGCCGACGCAGAAAGACATCTTCATCCCCGGCGGCCGTACGTTTCGCGACCTGACCAGACTGTCGGCTGCTGGCATTCCGACGATCGCGATCGTCTTCGGCAACTCCACCGCCGGTGGCGCGTACCTGCCCGGCATGTCCGATCACGTGGTGATGATCAAGGACCGGTCCAAAGTATTTCTGGGCGGCCCGCCGCTGGTGAAAATGGCAACCGGCGAAGAGTCCGACGACGAGTCGCTCGGCGGTGCGGACATGCACGCGCGCGTGTCTGGCCTGGCTGACTACCTGGCCGTCGATGAACAAGATGCGATCCGCATTGGGCGGCGTATCGTCGCAAGGCTGAACTGGCGCAAGCAGGGGCCGGCGCCGGTAGTCGCGGCCGGAGCCGTCGTGCCGCCGTTGTTTGACGAGGACCAGCTCATCGGCGTCGTCCCGCCGGACTTGCGTATCCCGTTCGACCCGCGGGAAGTGGTCGCCCGCGTCGTCGACGGCTCGGACTTCGACGAGTTCAAGCCCGCTTACGGCAACAGCTTGGTGACCGGCTGGGCGAACGTGCACGGCTATCCAGTAGGCATCCTGGCGAACTCCCAGGGCATCTTGTTCAGCGCCGAATCGCAGAAGGCGGCGCAGTTCATCCAGCTCGCTAACCAGGTGGACACGCCGCTGATCTTCCTGCACAACACGACCGGCTACATGGTGGGAGCGCAATACGAACAGGCGGGCATCATCAAGCACGGTGCGTTGATGATCAACGCGGTCTCGAACTCGGCGGTGCCGCACATCTCGATCCTGATGGGCGCCTCATACGGCGCAGGGCATTACGGCATGTGCGGCCGCGCCTATGACCCGCGGTTCCTGTTCTCGTGGCCGAGCGCGAAGTCGGCGGTTATGGGGCCAGCCCAATTGGCCGGCGTGCTCTCGATCGTGTCCCGGGCCGCGGCGCAGGCAGCCGGCCGTCCGTTCGACGAGGACGCCGACGCGGCCATGCGAGCCGCGGTCGAAGGGCAGATCGAAGCCGAGTCGCTGCCGATGTTCTTGTCCGCGCGGATCTACGACGACGGGATCATCGACCCGCGCGACACCCGCACAGTCCTCGGCCTGTGCCTGTCGGTCATCCACGGGGCGCCGGTTCGCGGCGCAACCGGGTACGGCGTCTTCCGGATGTGAGCGCGATGTCCAGCTTGCGAATCGCTCAGCGCATCCACACGCGTCATGGGTGCGGCATAGGTGTAGCTATAGCGACACTAACTCCGCACCCATGCGATCCAGTGAGTGCAGATTCGGGCGGATGGGCGCCGTGTTGACCCGGGTGCTCGTCGCGAACCGGGGCGAGATCGCGCGTCGCGTCTTTAAAACATGTAGGGAACGTGGTCTGTCCACGGTCGCGGTAGCTTCCGACGCTGATGCCGCAGCCCTGCATGTTGCCGAGGCTGACTGCGCGGTCCGGTTGCCTGGCGAGTCCGCTGCCGATACCTACCTGCGCGGCGACCTGCTGATTGACGCAGCTCTGCGAGCAGGAGCGGACGCAGTTCATCCGGGCTACGGGTTCCTGTCAGAGAACGCGAGCTTCGCCCGCGCCGTGCAGGGCGCTGGCCTGACCTGGATCGGCCCGCCGCCGGACGCTATCGAGGCGATGGGCAGCAAGATCGAGTCCAAGCGACTCATGGCTGAGGCCGGCGTACCCGTCCTAGGCGAGCTGGACCCGGAAACGCTGACCGATGCCGACTTGCCGGTGCTGATAAAGGCCTCGGCAGGCGGTGGCGGCCGCGGCATGCGAGTCGTCCGAGCGCTTGAGCAACTGCCAGCCGAACTGGAAGCAGCCAGCTCCGAGGCGCAGTTCGCGTTCGGTGACCCGACCGTCTTCTGCGAGCCGTATGTCGAGCAGGGCCGCCATATCGAAGTGCAGATCCTGGCTGACGACGCCGGCACAGTCTGGGCTGTCGGCGAACGCGAGTGCTCGATCCAGCGACGGCACCAGAAGATCATCGAGGAAGCTCCATCGCCGCTCGTGCAGCGCCTGCCAGAGATGCGCGAGCAGTTGTTCGCCGCCGCGCGCGCCGCCGCGACGGCGGTCGGTTACCGCAATGCTGGCACTGTTGAGTTCCTGGCTGATGAGTCCGGGCGGTTCTACTTCCTGGAGATGAACACGCGGCTGCAGGTTGAGCATCCGGTCACCGAGTGCACGACCGGGCTGGATCTGGTAGCGCTACAACTGGAGATCGCGGCAGGCAGGCGATTGGCCAGCGAACCGCCGCAAACATGCGGGCACTCGATCGAGGTCCGCCTCTACGCAGAAGACCCCGCCGAGGGCTGGCAGCCGCAGAGCGGCACGCTGCATAGGTTCGAGGTGCCCGGAGTTTCAGCCAAGTTCGGCGATCTGCATTCCTTCGGTCAGCGAGCCGGACTACGGCTGGACTCCGGCGTAGCCAGCGGCAGTCAGGTAGGCGTCTTCTACGACCCGATGCTGGCCAAGGTGATCTCTTGGGCGCCAGATCGGGATCAGGCGGCGGCGGTATTGGCCGGCGCGCTGGTCAGGGCAAAGCTGCATGGCCTGACCACGAACCGCGACCTGCTTGTGCGCGTCCTGCGCCACCCAGCGTTCTTGGCCGGCGAGACGGGCACATCGTTCTTCGACAAGCACGGACTGGAGGAGCTAGCAGCACCGCTGGCTGACGATGAAGTCGTGAAGGTGTCGGCGCTGGCGGCAGCCCTAGCCGACGCAGCCGAACGGCGCCAGCAGGCCGGAGTGCTTAGCGGTCTGCCGAGCGGGTGGCGCAACGTTCCGTCCCAGCTACAGCGCAAGCAGTTCGCCGGATGCGAGGTCGGCTACCGGATCGACAGAGGAGGGCTGGTTGTCGGCGGTCGCGATGACATCACGCTGCTGTCGATGGCAGCTGACCTGGTGGAGCTTGATGTTGCCGGTGTCCGGCACCGGTTCGAGGTGGCCGCATACCCCGGACTAGTGTGCGTTGACTCCGCTTTTGGCCCGGTTGCGCTGAAGCCGTTGAGCCGGTTCACCGATCCAGCCAGCCAGGTAGTCGCCGGCTCACTGCTCGCGCCCATGCCCGGTTCAGTGGCCAGAGTGGGCGTAACCGTCGGAGACACGGTCACGACTGGCCAGCCGCTGCTCTGGCTGGAAGCGATGAAGATGGAACACGTCATCGCAGCGCCAGCTTCTGGCATTGTGACCGACCTTCCCGTGGCGCCAGGCCAGCAAGTCGAGGTAGGTAGTGTGCTCGCCGTCGTCAAGCCCGAGGAGGACACCCAGTGAACTTCACCGAGACCGACGAGCAACGCGCGCTGCGCGCGGCGGTGGCTGAGTTGGGCAGCAGGTATGGCTACGCCTACTTCACCAAGCAGGCGCGCACCGGGGGGAAGCTGACGCAGCTCTGGCAGGACGCAGGCAAGCTTGGCTTCCTGGGCGTGAACCTGCCTGAGCAGTTCGGCGGCGGCGGGGCTGGCATGTACGAGCTGGCGATCGTCCTGGAGGAACTCGCGGCGGCGGGTTGTGGCTTGCTGATGATGGTCGTCTCTCCCGCAATCTGCGGCACGATCATCGCCAGGTTCGGCACGGATGAGCAGAAGAAGCATTGGCTACCCAAGCTGGCGAACGGCTCGGCAATCATGGCGTTCGGCATCACCGAACCAGATGCTGGGTCGAACTCGCACAAGCTCACGACAGTGGCGACCCGCGACGGTGACACCTGGGTGCTCAACGGCCGGAAGATCTACATCTCTGGGGTCGACGAGGCCGACGCCGTCCTGATCGTCGGCAGGACCGCGGATGCCAAGACGGGCAAACTGCGCCCCGTGTTGTTCGCTGTGCCGACCGACGCTCCGGGCTTCACATTCACGCCGCTGGAGATGGATGTGATGATGCCGGAGCAGCAATTCCTGCTGTTCCTCGACGACGTCAGGTTGCCTGCAGACGCGTTGATCGGTGAGCAGAATGCGGCGCTCATGCAGTTGTTCGCCGGGCTGAATCCAGAGCGCATCATGGCCTCGGCGTCGGCTGTCGGCACCGCGAGATTCGCCCTAGACCGGGCCGTGGCCTATGCACGCGAGCGCACCGTGTGGAGCGCGCCGATCGGAGCGCATCAGGGCTTGGCGCATCCGCTAGCGCAGGTCAAGATCGAGCTGGAGCTTGCCAAGCTCATGATGCAGAAGGCTGCGACCCTCTATGACAGCGGCGACGATATGGCCGCGGGGGAGGCCGCGAACATGGCCAAGTATGCAGCCGCGGAGGCCAGCGTCCGCACGGTTGACCAGGCGATCCAGACCCTGGGCGGGAGTGGCCTGACAGCGGAGTACGGGCTAGCGGGCCTGCTTGCGAACGTGCGCACAACCCGGATCGCGCCCGTCAGCCGGGAGATGATCCTGAACTTCATCGCGCAGCACTCGCTCGGTCTGCCGAAGTCCTACTAACAGGAGGCGCTTGTATGTCCGAGCAGCTTGTCCAGTACTCGGTTGACCGGAGTATCGCCCGGATCGCACTCGACTCGCCGCGCAACCGCAATGCGTTGTCGAGTGCCCTGATGGCGCAGCTCACCCAGGCGTTCGCGGATGCGGCAGGCGATGCCAGCGTGCGTGCGGTCGAGCTCACTCACACCGGCAATACGTTTTGTGCTGGCGCTGACCTGAGCGAGGCTAGTTCGGGCGGCATGGAAGCAGGGTCTGCGCGGCTGGGGCAGCTGCTCAAGCTCATCGTGACGCTGCCCAAACCGGTGGTTGGCAGCATCGATGGTCACGTTCGCGCAGGGGGCATCGGGCTGGTCGGCGCGTGCGACATTGTAATCGCGGGTCCCAAAACGACTTTTGCGTTCACCGAGGTCAAGCTCGGCCTCGCGCCGGCGATCATCTCGCTGACCACCCTGCCCCGGCTGGATCCGCGTCCTGCCAGCCGGTACTTCCTGACTGGGGAGAGTTTCGACGCCAGGACAGCAGCGCGGATCGGGCTTATCACCGAGGCTGTCGAAGATATCGATGCTGGCACGCTGGCTGTCCTGGACGTCCTGCGGGCAGCATCGCCGCAAGGTCTGCGCGAGACCAAGCCGCTGCTGACAGCGAGCATGCTGGCAGGTTTCGACGCACGGGCGCTACAGCTCGCTGGGTTGTCTGCACGGCTGTTCGGTTCTGAAGAAGCCGCGGAGGGAATGGCGGCGTTCCTGGAGAAGAGACCGCCATCATGGGCGCCTGAGTAGGTCCGACGGGAGCGCGGAGTCAGGCAGCCTCTTGTTTCAGCAGCAGTCCGGTGAGCGGTGGCGGGCCTGGTGTTAGCACCGGAAGGTCAACAATCGGAAGCAGCGCGACGGTTGGGAACCTGTCTGGAGCAATGTGCACCAAGGCACTGCTCGACTGGCCCCCGTTGACGCTTACATCGACACCGGGGCTCTCGCAGGCGAGATGAGTCTTGTCCCCGCGGTACTGGGCATAGATGACCGCTACGAAACTCCCAGATCCGGCTTGGGCTTCGACCGGGTAATAGCTGAAACGACCTCTGGAGTTCGTGATGACCGGACGTCCAAGCGAACTCCAGTAATTCGTGCCCTTGACGTTGTAGATAAGCCGGATCGGCTGGTGCGCGTAGGGCCGCCATGTGTCGCGGTGCACCTGCAGTCGTCCCGTCACAGTCGCCTTGGTGGTGGATGTGATCGAGCGCGGGCGCACGCTGAAGCGGACAATCCTGGTTTGATAACGCCACGCGTGGACTGGCTTGCTGGCGGCGGAGGTGTAGTTCGCGTTCGCCGGGAAGTAGGCCCGATAGTAGGCATTGGCGAGCCGGGCACGAAGCGAATCATTGAAGTACGACTCATTGGCGCCCGGGCAGGACGCGTAGCGTTTCGGGGAGTTGTGCAGCTGAATCCGGCCCAGGACCCGCCACGCGCCGTGCCGTGCGGCCCGGTACTGGATCTGCACCGACGTCTGCGGCGCGTACCGGACCGGTGCGGTGACCTGCAGGCAGCCCTTGGCAGACAGGTCGCCGTTTACTTTGAGGGTCGCGGCAAACGACAAAACCTTCAGCGGCACGAAGATGTCGAGGTTCCCCGCAGCAGGTGCCTGCTGGGTCAAGACTCCAGGGCTGACGACCGCACTCCAGGCCGAGCCGTTGGTAGTTGGCAACGAGACGCTGAATCCGCCCGCGGTGGCAGTTGTGGCCGTGGCGACGCTCTTTGAGCCCTCCGTCACCTGGACCGTCGCATTGCTCAGAGCGGTCCACATACCGCCGCCCAGGTATTGCACCGTGCCCGTCAGCGTCGCGGTCTGGCCGTATCTGACCCGCGCCGGCGTCACCGTTATGCCAGTGATCCTGGTCTGCGCAGGAGAGATTCCGATCGGCACGTCGTCGGTCGCTGAGGTATAGGTGCTCGTGGACGCAATGATGAAGTTGTAGTCGTTGGCCTGGGTAATGTCGCCCGCGGAGTAGGTGAACTTACCGTTGTCGTCGGTCGTGGCTACCTGGGTTTGCGGCCCCCCGTTGACGCTGAGCATGACCGGCGCACCGGTAAGCGGGGCCGTCGTCCCGCCGCCCGGGGGCGTGCCAGCGAATGTCCCAGTAAACGTGACGTTTTGCGAGCCTTCGGTCACGGTGGTCTGGCTCGGCATGACCAGCATGTTGGACTGAAGTTGGTCGAGGCCAATCGGAACGTCATAGGTCGCGCCTGAGTACAGGTTGGTTTGCACCTCAGGAATGCTGAAGCTGTAGTCGCCTGCCTGCGTGATGTTATGGATCGTCACCGAGAAGTTGCCGTTTGAGTCGGTCGTCGCGACCGGGTTTGCGCCGTTGTTCAGGTAAACCGGGATGTTCGGTCCGTCTGGGCTGGACGTGCTGCCAGCAGGCATGACCACGACATGGCCGGTGAAAGTGACCGTCTGCGACTCCAGGTTGACGTCATGCGGGTTGGCCGTGACGGTCATCTCGCTGTGCCCTTGGGCGAGAGGGATCTGCACCGAGCCGTCTGCGCCGGTGTACAGGGGCGTCCCCGAGACAGTGAAGTCGAAGTTGTTGGTGAGGCCGCTGAGGCCGCTTGCCGAGTACGTGAAGTCGCCGTTGGCGTCCGTTGTGGCGACCGGGTTCGTCCCGCCGTTGAGGTAGACCTGTATCCCGCTGCCGATACTGACGGGCTTAGTCTGCCCGGACGGGACGACAGTCACTGCTCCGGAAAAGGTGACGTCCTGGGAGCCGAAGGTGATGTCCGAGATGCTCGGACTCACGCTGATCACGGTCGGCGCCGCGACGACACCTATGACAATCGGCTGAGCTTGCGCCGTCGTGTAAATGTCGGTCCCGTCTACGCCGAACGTGAACTGCCCTCCGCTGCTGAGGCCCGAGGCGGAGTAGGTGAAGTTGCCGTTCGCGTCGGTGAACGCGATGGGGTTGCCTAGTGCCCCATTAAGGTTCACGGGCACGTTCGCCAGTGGCACCGAATTCGAACTGCCTTGCGGGATGGCGCTGACGTTGCCTGTGAAGGTGACCGTTGTCGCGCCTTGGCTGACGTTCGCCAGGTTGGACTGAGCAGTAACTGTGGTCGCTGCCGCTTGCGTTCCGACCTGAATGGGGCCAGTCGAGGCGGCAGAGTAGTTGCTGCCCGCAGCGACGCTGAACGCGTAACTCGTGGGTGCCGCGATGACCGGAGGGCTGTAGGTGAAGTCGCCGAGGGCGTCAGTAGTGTTCGCGGCAAATTGCGGTGTGCCGCCATTGATGCTGACCTCCACAGGGACACCGTTGAGCCCGACAGCGCTGCCGCCGGGCGGTGTCCCGGTAACAGTGCCGGTGAAGGTCACTTGCTGCGACCCGGCAGTGACACTTGGTGGACTGTTGTGGGCGGAGATCGCCGTGTTGTAGGCGAACGTCAGAGGCGCAGTGAAGACCGCCGTGTCCGGCGACGAGTCGCTCGCGCTAATCGACATCGTGTAGGAGCCGGGTGTCAGGGCAGCCTGCGGAATGGGACTGGCTGCCGTCCAGATCTGATCGCCAGCGGGTCCCGACTCATAAGCCATATTGGTGACGTTGTAGACGTCATTGTTGCCTGAGTCCAGCAGCTGAATCGTCATCGGCGGAGTCGTGCCATCCGGGCTGCTCAGAATCAAGCCGGCGGCGTCGCCGACCTCGACGCTCAGAAGATACGGGTTCCCCCCGGTAGCGCCCGCGGAGATCAGTGTGATGTCGCTGTCCGCCATGGCGGCCGTGGGCATCGCGGCCATGGCTAGGAAGGTCGCTGTAGCGCCGACCAGGGCGCTCAGGGTGCGACTAAAACGTGACACAGAGGTCCCTGGCGGTGTCGTGGGCTCATTGCACCGACCGGACCTAAGGCGACTGCCTTCTTCAATAGCCAGGGTCCGACCTATTGCTTTAAGCCGGTTAGCGGGTGGCTCATCGTAACGGGCGCGCCGCCGTCACGTGGGGTGATTACGGCGGTACTGTGCCACGTTGGCCAAAAGTTCTGCATTTCGAGATTCAGCAGAGACGGAGATTCTGGTGCGGAGCAAGCGATACAGCGAGGATGTGCTAACGGCTCCGTCCAGGCGGCAGGCCGCTCTGCCGCAAGTCGCAGCTGAATATGGCCTCGTGGTGGAGGACGGCGCCGCCGAATTCTGCGGTGCCGTCGTCGGCTGCGAGAAAGACGCCGTCATCCTGGAAGACCGGCACGGACGACAGCGAGCGTTTCCGCTGTCTGGCACGTTTTTGCTCGAAGGCGACCGGGTCTCGTTGGTCAGGCCGCGCCCTGCACAAGCCGGGCGGAACGAACTGTCCGGCCGGACGGCATCCGGATCGATCGCCGCGCCCGCCAGCAGGGCCAAGGTTGCCCGAGCTAGTCGCATCTACGTCGAAGGCAAACACGACGCAGAACTCGTGGAGAGGGTCTGGGGCGACGACTTGCGGGACGCCGGGGTAGTCGTGGAGCCTCTGCACGGGATCGACGATCTGCCGGCGATTGTCACCGAGTTCACTCCCGGTCACCAGCGGCGCCTCGGCGTGCTCGTTGATCATCTGATAGCTGGCTCGAAGGAGAGTCAGATCGCCGAGCAAGTGACCAGCGCGGATGTCTTGGTTGTCGGTCACCCCTACGTGGACGTCTGGGCTGCGATCAAGCCCGCGATCCTGGGCATCGACCGCTGGCCCGACATCCCGCGCGGTACCCCATGGAAGGAGGGTGTGCTGACGGCGATCGGCTGGCCTGCCGATACGGCGATGGCATGGCGGCACATTCTCGGCCGGGTGAAGTCTTACTCCGACCTGGCGCCAGAGTTCCTTGGCCGGGTCGAGGAACTAATCGACTTCGTCACTGCACCCGGCAGCCTGTAACTTCGCTTCCGGCAGTAGCCGCTCGCAACGGCATCGGCGATTCCGAAGTCAGGACAGGCAGGCAGATGACCGAACACGAAGAACTGATCGCGCTGCGTAACCAATGCACGCGGTTCCTGCAAGGACATGGCCCAGGCTCGGTGACCGAGATGCTGGCAAGCATCCCTGCTGACACAGTGGTCGATACCTATTGCGAGGGCGGGGTTGTCGCCGAGCTGGAGGCCGAGATCTGCCGGGTGCTGGGAAAGCCATCAGCCACGTTCCTGCCGACAGGAGTCATGGCCCAGCAAGCAGTGCTTCGAGTGCACGCCGACGAGCGCAGTCGCAAAACGGTCGTGTTCCATCCGATGTGCCATCTGGAGCAGCACGAGGAGCATGGCTACCAGCGATTGCACGGGCTGATCGGGCGACCGGCGGGCGGCCGGGACAGGCTGATCACGATCGATGACTTGACGGCGATCGCGGAGCCTCCTGCTGCCTTGCTCCTCGAGTTGCCCCAGCGCGACATCGGCGGTCAGCAGCCTGAGTGGGAGGACCTCGTCGCTCAAGTCCGCTGGGCAAGCGAGCGCGGGGCTGCCACGCACATGGACGGGGCCCGACTTTGGGAGTCGGCGGCCGGTTACGGACGGCCGCCTGCTGAGATAGCCGCGTTGTTCGACACGGTCTACGTCTCGTTCTACAAGGGCATCGGCGCGCTCGCAGGCTGCTGCGTGGCCGGGCCCGAGGAAGTGATCGCGCAGGTCCGCGATTGGCGCAGACGGATGGGCGGCACGTTGGTCGGGCTCTGGCCGAATGCAGCATCGGCCCTGACCAACCTGGCCAAGCGGCTGCCAAGATTCCCCAGTTATCTCGAGCACGCTCGTGCGATCGCTGCCGCGCTGGCTGAGCTGCCGGGTGTGGTCGTGATCCCGGATCCGCCGCAGACGCCGATGATGCACCTGCTGCTGACGGTGAAGGAAGACGCATACAAGGCGACTGCGCGCAGGCTTGCCACCGAACGCGGCATCTGGATCAGTCCGTCGAGCATGCAGACCGGCGACCCGCGCACGCGGCGACTTGAGCTGTCGGTCGGCGACGCGACACTCGAGTTCAAGCCGGCCGAGGTGCGAGAGCTGTATGCAGAGATTCTGGCCAGTTAGCGGGTCATCAGCTGGAGCGGGTTGCCAGGAAAATTGGGATCTTGCGCTCGGTCTTCTGCTGGTAGTCAGCATAGGGCGGGAACGCTGCGACCGCCCGATCCCACCATTCGGCACGCTCGTCGCCGTCTAGCTCCCGGACTTCGACCGTGAACGGCTCCGGACCGTCCTGGATCAGTACCGACTTCGGGTCAGCCTTGAGGTTGTAGTACCAGACCGGGTGGGCCGGTGCGCCTCCCTTGGAGGCAACGAGCAGGTATTGCCCGCCTTGCTCGACGCGCATCAGCGGCGTCTTGCGGATCTTCCCGGACTTGTTGCCCTTCGTGGTCACGATGACGACCGGGAGTCCGGTGTCGCGCAGCGTGTTGCCCTTCTCGCCGCCGGTCGCTTCGTAGAGTTCGACCTGGTCACGGACCCAGCGCGCCGGGCTCGGCGCATACTCGCCAGTAAGACTCATAGGTTGACCCTAACCCGCGGGCGCACCGGGGGAGGGTCGGCGGTCCAGGGTGGCGCTCAGCACATCGCCGAGCGACGGAACAGCGCCGTATCGGCGCCGGATAACATCGGCGATCAGCCCGGTCCAGCCGGTCTGATGCGAAGCTCCTAGCCCCGCACCGTTGTCGCCGTGGAAGTACTCGTTGAACACGATGTTGTCGCGCCAGTTTGGATCATCCCGGAGCTTCGTCAAGCCGCCAAAGCATGGGCGTCGCCCGTCTGGACCGACAGTGAAGATCGAGATCAGTCTGTCCTGCAAGTCTGCTGCGATCGCGCCGAGCGGTCGTTGCTGGCCAGAGCCCGTCGGGTACTCCAGCGTCAAGTCGTCGCCGAAGAACCGTTGGTAGCGCTCGAGCACGCTGATGATCAGGTAATTGACCGGGAACCACACCGGGCCACGCCAGTTGGAGTTGCCGCCGAACAGCGGGGTCGTCGATTCGGCCGGCTCGTAGTCGATGCTGGCCTGGTAGCCCTCCACATTTATCGTGTAGGGCTGTTTGCGGTGCCGGGCCGACAGCGCGCGCAGGCCGTGCGGAGACAGGAACTCGGATTCGTCGAACAACACCTGCATCAGCCTGCTGAGCCGATCTGGGCCAGCCAGGCTCAGCAGAAGCCGCTGGTTGCCTGGCTCGCCGCGAAGCACGCCGCCGTCTGCAAGTTCGTTCGCATCTGTCTGGCCCGTTATGCCGCGCTCACTCAGCAAATCGGCGAATCGCTTGCCGACGCTCAGGGCCAACTCGATCGTCTGCTGGTCGACAACTGACCTCGCCAGCGCAGGCAAGATTGCAACCAGCGACCTGACCTTGACCGGTACCTTGTCGCCGGATGGAGTGATCAGCCGGTCGTAGTACAGCCCATCGGCTTCGTCCCAGAGACCCCGGTCATCGAGAGCCCGCTTGATCGCAGTGAAGTGCTCGAGAAACTTCAGCACCAGGTCCGTACCGGGACGCTGGCCGCAGCGGTGCAAGACTTCGGCGATGGTCGCCATCGCCATGGCGTAGAACGCCATCCACCCAGTCGCATCGGCCTGCTCGAGGATCCCGCCAACAGGCAGGTGCGACCGGTCGATCGGGCCGATATTGTCCAGGCCCAGGAACCCGCCTTCAAACAGGTTGTTGCCTTCGGCGTCCTCGCGGTTAACCCACCAGGTGAAGTTGACGAGCAACTTGTCGAAAACCCGGCTGAGGAAATCGAGATCGCGCGCACCGTCAACTGCGAATACCTCAAGTGCCGCCCATGCCTGCACCGGCGGATTCACGTCACCGAAGTCCCACTCGTAGGCGGGCAGTGCGCCGCCTGGATGCTGGAACCATTCCCGGCACAGCAAGATGAGCTGGTACTTGGCAAACGCCGGGTCGATGTGTGCCAGCGCTACACAGTGAAACGACAAATCCCACGCGGCGAACCAGGGGTATTCCCACTTGTCGGGCATGGACATGATGTCGAACGCGTCGAAGCTGCGCCAACGGCTGTTCCGCCCGGTCAGCCTGCTATTCGGCGGGGTCGGCTCATCAGGATCGCCGTCCAGCCATCGCGCGACGTCGTAGTAATAGAACTGCTTGCACCACAACATCCCGGCGAATGCCTGGCGCATCACCAGAGCCTCATCCGAGCTGGCACTAGTGGGCGTCAGCTCGGCGTAGAACTCGTCGGCCTCGGTGCGGCGCTGCGAGACCACTGCGGCGAATTCGGCCCCGAGCGCATCACCGGTAGCTTCTTGCCGTGGCCGGAGCCTGACACGCAACTGCGCAGACGCGCCACCGGCCAGAGTGACCCGATACCAGAACGCGCACTTCGTACCATGGCCCGCCGGATTCACCGAGGGCGCGCCGCTCACCACGTGATCGTTAATACCGTCTTTGGGAAACGGGGTTGCTCCACTCTCGCCGCCGTACAGCCGCCCGACGTTGGTCTCGTTCTCGCAGAAGAGCGCGGCTGGCATGGCTCCATCCGGACCGGGAGCAGCCAGCAGTTCCATGTCGCCGACGAATGGATGCTCGACCAGGATCCGGCCGTCCCCGGCTCCGGCAAGCTCCGGTTTATCCGGTGCGTCGGCCCAGGACCAGGTGTTGCGGAACCACGCCGTTGGCAGGACGTGCAGCTCGGCTTGATCTGGCCCGGCGTTGGTTATCTCGATTGTCATCAAGATGTCGTCTGGGCCTGATTTCGCGTAGTGGACTTCCGCGATCCAGTACCGGTCGTCGTTGAATACGCCAGTGTCGACCAGCTCATATTCCGGCTGCTGGCGAGAGCGAACCCCGTTCCCTTGAATGAGATCTTCATACGGAAACCGGGCCTGCGGATAGTGATAGCGCCAGCGGTTCCATGCGTGGCTCGGTACGGCGTCCAAGTACCACCAGTACTCCTTGACGTCCTCTCCATGGTTGCCTTGCGCACCTGTCAAGCCGAATGCTCGCTCCTTCAGGATCGGGTCGATGCCGTTCCACAGCGCGAGACTGAGGCAGAGACGTTGCTCGATATCGCAGAAGCCGGCTAGGCCGTCTTCGCCCCAGCGGTAGGCGCGGGAACGGGCGTGGTCGTGCGGGAAGTATTCCCAGGCCTCGCCGTCCGGGCTGTAGTCCTCGCGGACGGTTCCCCATTGGCGCTCGCTGACATACGGTCCCCAGCGATACCAGTCGCCGGCTTGGCGCAGCCCGTCTTCCAGCCGTCCGAAGCCGGCCACCCGATCCTTTTCGGAGCCCATGTGCCGCCTTCCTGCCGCCCGCCGGTTACTGCGCTGGTCACTATAGGAGCGCGCGGCGAGCCGGCGCAGAGTAGGCTCGCGTGCCGATGGCCGAGATGATCAGCAGCGCGGCGAATCCGCTGGTTAAGCGCCTCCGGTCGCTCGCCGACCGTAAGTACAGGCGGCGCGAGTCTGCTTTCGTTGTGCAAGGAATTCAGCCCGTCTGGCAGGCGATTGAATCAGACGCTGAAGTCGAAGTCATCGTGGTCGCCCCTGGACTCCTGCGCCATCCGGGCGCCTTGGGAATGGTCGCGGAGCAGGAGGCCGCTGGGGTTCGAATTGCCCGGTTGTCGAACGAGCTGTTCGGACGCATCTCGGACCGGGATACTCCGTCCGGCTTGGCTGCGATCGTGCGCGCGACGCCGGTAGCGCTGGACGATGTGCAAGTCGGGACGGACTCTGTGTTCGCAGCGCTGCACGAAGTTGGCAGTCCGGGCAACCTCGGCACGATCATCCGGACCGCGAATGCAGCGGGCGTGAGCGCAGTGATCATGATCGGGCCGTCGACGGATCCCTATGATCCCGCAGCAGTGAAGGCGAGTATGGGCGCGCTTTTTGCCATGCCGGTGGCGCACGCAGCGTCGGCTGATGAGTTCATTGACTGGGCCACAGACGGCGGTGTGACTGTCGCCGCTACGTCCGCGCGGGGCACGGCAACCTGCTGGACTGCTGAGTTGCCGCTGCCGTTTGCGTTTCTGCTAGGCAGTGAGGGCGCAGGCCTGCCCGCCGAACTACTCGATCGCTGCGATGTCCACGTGCGGATTCCGATGGTCGGCACGGCCGAATCGCTAAACCTGGCGGCAGCGGCTGCCATCTTGCTATTCGAGCTGCCACGCCGGCGGGCCAGCGGTCAGATCTGACTTCGCTGACCCTGAGTCTCTCGGGGCTCGTTCAGGGCGCAACTGGGTGACTTCCCCGATGCCTCGTACCTGCAGTCGCAACCAGACTGGCTGACCGCGGGGGCGCTCGCCGCCGGGCGAGCGCCGAGGATGCTAGTCGGCCAGAGAGGGACTGCAACCCGATGGACACGCTGATCGAAGTCAGTGATGTGAGTAAGCGATATGACAGCGCCGGGACTTTCGCAGTTGAAGGCGTCAGCCTTGATGTAGCAAGAGGCGAGGCCGTGGCGGTCATGGGGCCGTCGGGGAGCGGCAAGTCGACGCTGCTGAACCTGATCGCCGGGCTAGATCGGCCCACCGAAGGCACGGTCACGGTCGCCGGCCAGCGGATCGATTCGCTGAACGAGACCAGCTTGGCCAAATACCGGCGACAGCGGGTTGGCATAATCTTCCAATTCTTCAACCTGCTCGACGACCTGACTGTGGCCGACAACGTCATGCTGCCCGCGCAACTGGCGGGCGCGCCACGAGCTAAGGCAAGGCGACGGACCGATGACTTGCTCGAGCGGCTCCGGATCGGTGAGCATCGGCAGGCTTATCCGGCGCGGCTGTCGGGCGGCGAGCGGCAGCGGGTGGCAATAGCGCGGGCACTGGTTAATTCACCTGAATTGTTGCTAGCTGACGAGCCGACTGGCGCGCTAGATACAACGACAGGTGAGGAGATTGGCGAGTTGCTCCGGGAGCTGAACCGGGCCGGCCAGAGCATGATCATGGTCACGCACAATCCAGACTTGGCCTTCCGGTATGCGCAGCGGACCATCCAGATCGTCGACGGCAAGCTCGCTGGCGATACGACTGACGGCAGGCACGTGGCTCGGGCCGGCGCGGGGGCGCGGCCATGAGCGTGCGGCCGGTCCTGCGGGCGGCGTCTGGCGGTGTAACCAGGCACCGGGCCCAGACCGTCGTGATCTTCCTGGTGCTTTTGGTCTCCACCGCCTCAGCGACGCTGGGGCTGGCGCTTCTAGCGACCGCCAACGGGCCGTTTGACAGCGCGTTCGCAAGGCAGCACGGCGCAGATGCCGCCGTCCTGGTGAATTCAGCAAACGCTTCGAATGCGCAGATGGCTGCGACCCGGCGAGCAGGTGGCGTGCGCGCAGCCGCAGGGCCATTCGGCGCCACGACCGTGACACTCAATAGTCAGGGTTTCTCGATGCCGTCGTCGCTTGTCGTTGGCCGCGCCTCGCCGGGTGGCGCGATTGACGACCTCTCGCTGGCCACTGGCCACTGGCCGCGAAGCCCGGATCAGATTGTGTTGTCGGAAGGCTTGGGCTTCTATCCAGGTCTGGGCGCCAAGATGACTGTGACCACGGCGCCGGGCAAGCCGCAACTGACCGTTGTCGGCATGGCAAATTCGATCACTAACACCGCTGGCGCGTGGGTCCTGCCGGGTGAGATCAGCAAGCTCCGCTCGGCGGGCGCACCGACGCAGGCGCAGATGCTCTACACGTTTGGCAGCGCGAGTACGGCGGCGCAGATTCGCGGCGACGTCACGGCGGTGTCGTCCGCGCTACCCGCTGGGGCCGTCAGCGGTTTCTCTTCCTGGCTCGTGGCCAAGCAGCAGGACACAACGAACAGCGCGATCCTCGCGCCGTTCGTCGAGGCGTTCGCGCTGATCGGTGTTTTCATGTCGGTGCTGATCGTTGCGAACGTGGTGAGCGGCGCCGTGGTAGCCAGTTACCGGCGGATAGGCGTGCTGAAGAGTATTGGATTCAGCCCTGCTCAGGTCGTCGTTTCTTATACGGCCCGGGTCGGAGTCCCGGCAGTTGCGGGCTGCCTGGTCGGGCTGGTCGCGGGCAACGTGCTGGCCGTGCCGGTACTAAAGAAATCCGCGGAGTCGTTCGGCGTTGGCAGTCAGCTCGTTCCGCTCTGGGTCGACGTGGTCACGCCTGTTGTCCTGTGTGCGCTGGTAGCGATGACGGCATTGCTGCCTGCGTTGCGGGCCGGCAGGCTGTCCGCCGTGCAGGCCATAGCTCTCGGGCACGCGCCGCGGACGGGCCGCGGCTATGCCGTACATCGGCTAGCTAGCCGGCTCCGGCTGCCCCGTCCGGTGAGCATCGGGTTGGCTGCGCCGTTCGCCCGCCCAGCCAGAACCGCCGGGACGCTGGCGGCCATCATGTTCGGAGTAACCGCGGTGGTATTCGCAGTTGGCCTGAACACCACTCTGGCCAGGGCCGAGGCTGGCCAATCGCTGGCCGCCACGGCGCCAGTGCAGGTCGGACTGGGCACTGGCCATGCGATGGCGCCCGGTGGCAGGGCCGACCGGGCCCTGGTTGCGGTCTTGCGGGCTCAGCCGGGTACGCGTCGCTACGTCGCGTCCGCTTTCACCGGGCTCAGTGTGGCTGGCCTGACCCAGCAGGTACAGGCCCAGGCGACCAAGGGCAACTCGGCCTGGCTTGGCTACGACATCATCAGCGGTCGCTGGTACAACGGGCCTGATCAGGTAGTGGTCAATACGTCCTACCTCAATCAGACCGGCCTTACTGTCGGCGACAACACGACGATCTCGGCTGGTGGCAAGTCCGTCACTGCCAAGATCGTCGGTCAGGTATTCAACCCGGGCAACCAGCCTGCTCTCATGGCTGACTGGCAGACAGTTGCCGCTGTGGAGCCAAGCCTTGGTGTGGCGCAATACGAGGTTGGGCTCAGCCCCGGTGTCAGCACGAATGAATACGTTCGCGGGCTCGGCCGCGGGTTGGGCACCAAGTACTGGGTGTCTGGGCCGCAGAGCGGTCAGTTCTACCTCATTGCCGACTCGCTGATCGCGATGCTGACGCTCATGATGGCCGTCGTGGCCGGTCTCGGCGTGCTGAACACGGTGTTGCTCGGTACCAGGGACCGAGTACATGACCTGGGCGTATTCAAGGCCGTCGGCATGACGCCACGGCAAGTGATCGCGATGGTGATGTGCTGGATCGTGGCACCGGCCATCGTTGCCGCCGCCATCGCTATCCCGGTTGCCGCCGTGCTGCACTCCTCGACCACGACCGCAATGGCGAACGCCGCCTACACTGCGGTGCCAGCCAGCTTCCAGAACGTCTACCGGCCGGCCGAGATCGTGCTCCTGGCGTTGTCAGGTCTGGCCATTGCAGCTGCGGGTGCGCTACTGCCAGCCATGTGGGCGGCGCGATCGAGAACGGCGACCGCGCTGCGAGCCGAGTGATGGGAAGATGCATCGAGAAGCTTGCATAAGGCGAAGTAGCTGGAGGGTACTCAGACATGGGCGGACTGCAAGTCGAGGTAGACCCCGCTGAAGTCGGACTCGATCCGCAACGACTAGAAAGGCTCGACCGGCTCTTCGCCCGTTACGTCGACGAACAGAAGCTCGCAGGCTGGCTCGTCACCATCGCGCGGCACGGCAAGCTCGCGCATGTCCGCGCCTACGGCCAGCGCGACGTGGAAGCCGGACTGCCGGTCGAACCCGACACCCTCTGGCGCATCTACTCCATGACGAAGCCGATCACGTCGGTGGCGGCGATGATGCTCTTCGAAGAGGGCGGCTTCGAACTCACCGATCCAGTCGCCAAGTACATTCCGTCGTTCGCTGACATGCGCGTGTTCGCCGCCGGCAGCGACATTAGGTACAAGACCGTTCCCGCTAACGAGCCGATCCGGATGTGGCACTTGCTGAGCCATACATCCGGTCTGACCTACGCCTTCATGCGCAGTCATCCAGTCGATGCGCTTTACCGGGCTCGCGGATTCGAATGGGGCTGGCCGAAGGGTGCCGATCTGGCCGCGTGCTGCGACATCTGGGCAGACATTCCGTTGCTGTTTCAGCCTGGCACCGAGTGGAGTTACTCGGTGGCGACTGACGTGCTCGGCCGGGTCGTCGAGGTAGTGTCCGGCCTGCGCCTCGACGAGTTCTTCGCTACCCGCATCTTCGGGCCGCTCGGCATGACCGACAGTGCCTTTTACGCCACTCCGGACAACGGTTCCCGGGTGGCCGCGCTCTACAACCGGGACGCGGACGGCAAACTCGCCCGGCTTGATGACTTGGGGAAGGGAGCCTTCAAAGAGCCGGCGGTTCTCAGCGGCGGTGGAGGCTTGGTTTCATCGGCGGCGGACTACAACCGGTTCACTCAGATGCTGCTGCACCGGCCGCACAGCCCGGCCGGCGAGCTCGAAGGCGCTCGGCTGCTGAGTCCGCGCACAGTGCGGCTCATGACCACTAATCATCTGCCAGGCGGCGGTGATCTCGAGGAGGTCGGCCGCCCCTTGTTCACCGAGACGGTGTTCGCGGGGGTCGGCTTCGGCCTCGGATTCGCCGTAGTGATGGACCCAGCCGCGAACAAGGGATTGGGGTCTGCGGGTGAGTTCAACTGGGGCGGTGCGGCATCGACGGCCTTCTGGGTCGATCCGGCAGAGCAGTTGACCGTCGGCTTCTACACCCAGTTCATGCCGTCGGGCGCTGACCCGATCAGGTCGCAGTTGCGGCAGATGGTGTACCAGGCACTAATCGACTGACAGCCAAACGGCAGTATCGGGCGGCAGCATCCGGTCAGTAATCGGAGCGCTTGCGAGCAGCACCTCGCCATCGGGCCCGAGCCGGACGGACTGCGCTGACATGTTGACCATGCAGCGCGAGCCGCCAGCTCGTGCGAATGCGAGCACACCGGCAGGAGCCTCCAGCCAGGTCAGCGTGTCGTCGGCGGTGGCGAGCCGGGCACGGCGCAGCCGCAGTGCCGTCCGGTACAACTCCAACGTCGAACCGGGATCGCCCGCCTGCGTGTCGGCAGCAAGCTTCCGCCACTGCTCGGGCTGGGGCAGCCAAGGCGCGTCACCGGATGTTGGCCCGAATCCGAAGCCCGGCGCGTCAGCGAGCCAGGGGAGCGGTACCCGGCAGCCGTCGCGACCGCGAACGAGGTGGTTGGTGCGTTCCCAGACTGGATCGGCAAGCAGCTCATCGGGAATGTCTTCAACCTCCCATAGGCCGAGTTCCTCGCCCTGGTAGAGGTAGACGCTGCCGGGGAGGGCCAGCGACAGCATGATCGCCGAGCGGGCCCGACGAGTCCCGAGTTCAAGGTCAGGCACACCCGGGTCCAGGTGCCAGGTGTTGCTGGTGTCGGCCCGCCCATACCTGGTCAGATGCCGGGTGACGTCGTGGTTCGACAGCACCCACGGCGCGGCTGCGCCGATGCTGTCCAGGGTTGTGTCGATGACCTCGCGCACCCGGGCCGCGTCCCACGGCAGGCCGAGATAGTCGAAGTTAAACGCGGTATGAAGCTGGTCGTGAGCCAGGAATGGGCGGAGCCTCGTAAGCGGCTTGAGCCAGATTTCGCCTACGAACACCCGGTCGCGCGGGTAGGAGTCGATCACCCGTCGCCACGAGCGATAGATGTCGCGCAGCCCTTCTTGATCCTCCCAGGGCTTGCCTGCACCGTCCGGGAGCGTGGCTAGGTCAGGCAGCGTCTCGTCTTTGACCAGGCAGTCGGCTACGTCGATGCGGAAGCCGTCGACGTCGCGATCCAGCCAGAACCGCAAGATGTCCTCGAACTCAGCCCTGACCTCCGGGTTCTCCCAGTTGAAGTCCGGCTGCTGCGGTGCGAACAAGTGCAGGTACCACTCGCCCGGACTGCCGTCGGCCTCGGTGATGCGGGTCCATGCCGATCCGCCGAAACTCGACGGCCAGTCGTTGGGCGGCTGCGACCCATCCGGCCCGAGGCCCGGCCGGAACCAGAATCGGGCCCGCTCGGCAGAGCCTGGGCCCGCCGCGAGCGCGGCTTTGAACGACGCGTGCTGATCGGAGCAGTGGTTCGGCACTATGTCGACGATGACCTTGAGCTGCTGCGCGTGTGCCGCGCCAATGAGCTCCTCGGCCTCCGCGAGGCTGCCGAAGACCGGGTCTATGTCGCGGTAGTCGGCGACGTCGTAGCCTCCGTCAGCCATTGGGGAGACGTACCACGGATTGAGCCAGATCGCGTCCACACCGAGACTGCGCAGGTAGGACAGCCGGTTGGTGAGCCCAGCAAGATCACCGATGCCGTCGCCGTCTCCGTCTGCGAAACTGCGGAGATAGACCTGGTAGACGACGGCAGTGCGGTGCCAAGCGGGATATTCGGTCCGAGGGCTAGCTGCCTGGTCAGCCACCCTTGCTGTCCGAGTTGGCGCGGTGCCGGCCTGGCTGCGCTTGCTGGCCCCGTTGCGCCTGCTGGCCTCGCTGCCCTTGCTGGCTCCCGTCCTGGTGGTTCCGGGCATCGTCCGCGGGCCCGACTGGGTCCATGCCAATAGGGCTGAGGCTGGCTGCGTCGGCGCTGGTGCTCTCCTTCTTGCGTTCTTTGCGAACCTGGAGCCACTTGTGCACGATCAGGACGGCCAGGCTGAGGATGACGAGGATGGCTAGCACATCGCTCGCGCCGTTGAATGTTTTAGACGCCTTCGTCCAGTCGTTGCCGAGGGCATAACCGATGAGCGTCAGCGCTGTTGCCCATACGACCGTTCCGATCGCGTTGAAGATCGCGAATGGGGCAACGGGGACCTCGACGAGTCCGGCGGCGAGCCCGGTGAACGCCCGGACCAGCGGGATGACCCTTCCCACCGCCACGACCCATGTGCCTCGTCCGTCGAAGAAGTTTTCAGCACGCTCGACGTCTCGTCTGGTCAGCAGTAGGTACCTGCGCCAGCGTTCGATCGCGTCATGGCCGCCCCAGCGGCCAAGTCCGTAGGCAGTCGACGAGCCGGCGAACTCAGCCAGCGAGCCGATCACGATGACCAGCGCGAGGTTGAGATGGCCTTGGTAGGCCAGGACACCCGCAAACCCGAATGTGATCTCCGACGAGATCGGGATGCAGCATGCCTGGACGAAGGCAAAGATGATCAGGGCCCAGTAACCCGCGTCGGTCAAGAAGTGCGTCATGCCCACAGTTTCTACCAGGCTCGTTGGCGTGCGTTGACCAACATTGCCTTGTCATGCCGTTTGCGAATGAAATCACGGCCTAGCAGGGGCTGTCGGAAAGATTACAGGACCATTAAGAAATGATGTGCCGGCCCCTGAGAATGATGTGCTGACCACCAAATAAATGTGCCCCGCCCCCCTCGGGGAGGGGCGGGGCACAAGGCCAGCGACCTGGGTGGGGGGATTCCCGGGGCCTGGCGGATCCGGCTGACCCGTGGGGGGAGAGGGACGGCCGGACGTTCAGTTATGGGTGCGACTTAACCAACTTCGTCGAGATCTCCGAGACCAGGTGGGCAGCCTGACTTTCCCATTTGGCATAGGCATATGGGAAGCCCGAGTTCTGCACCGACTGTGCGGTTGACCACAGCGGCTGTGCGGCCCAGGTGGAGTCGCTGGCTTGGTGCGCATGCAGGGCACCAAGGAAAGCGCGCGCTGCGAAGGCGGGATTCGTAATCTGCGCTGCGCTGCCCCAGCCACAGGATGGACGCTGCTGAAAGAGGCCCAGCGAGTCGCTGTCACCGTAATGCAGGTTCAACAGGCCAGACTCCTGCATGGATGTTGCGACGGCGACGACGGCTGAACGCAGGCCCATCCGCTTGGCGAGCGTCTCGCGAACGATCGTCGTAGCGTTTGACAGCCGCGCGGCGGTCATCGGCATGAATTCCTGTGGACCGCTTGTGCCCACTGGCATCAGCCTGTCGGCCTTTGGCATCTCGCCATGCTTGGCGGCGACCGGGTTAGTCTGCGCGTTCAGGTACTGCTGCACCTTGATCCAACGGTCAAAACGAGCCTGCTTTACCGGTGCCTGCTTGCGGCTCGGCAGGCGCGCTGGAGCGGCCCGATGCGATGCGGCGCTCTGGCCAGCCGGGGTGCTGCCGGCCCTCGGGCGGGCTGGGGCGGCATGGTGTCGCGCAACTGTGACTGCTGCTTTCGCCGAGGCCGCGGTCTGCGGTCCGCCCGCAATCGTGGCGCTGCCCGCGCCCGCCAAGGCTAGTGCCGTACCGACGTATACGAGGGCTTTCTTGCGTTCACGCAGTGCGCTGGTAAGACGATCAGTGCTGAGCATCAAGTTCCCTTCCCTGCGGTTCCTCGCCGCCGCGCCTGGCTGGGCGCGGGGATGAGCTCGCCGGGCAGGTGCCGACGCTCTCGGGGGCACACGTGGGGGCGCGTGCTTCGCTTGTTCAAGGCGTGCTGAAGCAGACGCGCGAATGCGCATCTGGCTCGGCCATTCGGTCCGGGAGCCGGGTATGCCCCTAAAGTGAGGCTGGCCCCCCGGTGAGGATCACGTCGTATAACACCGCCTTCAAGCACATGGCATCCCGTTATGACCCATGTCACTACCGGAGAGTAACGGGAATAAAGCGGTCAGTAATTGACAGCCGACGACGGGCTAGGTGACCGGAGGGGTCGCCCCCCGGGCTAGCACAGGACTTGATGCGGCGGCTTGCCGCTGGACTTCAGGTGGCGGGGGGTTCCGGGGGGTCGTCCCCCTGGGCTAGCACGGCGCTTGGTGCGGCGGCTTGCCGCTGGACCAAGTGTTCTTCGCGTCGGCCCGACCTGGAGCGTCGCACAGCCAGCAGGCAGGCCAGCGCAACTATCCCGAGCGCAATCCATGGGACGTAGTCGCCCAGGCGGTCATAGACCGTTCGCGCTCCGCTTGGCGGCAACCCGAGGCGGACGAGCAGAACGCCACGGTAGTCGGAGCCTGCCCACGCGATCAGCCTTCCGCGCGGGTCGAATGCCACAGAGTCGCCGGTCAAGGCGGCCTGGACCACTGGCCGGCCAGTTTCAGCGGCACGTACGGCGCCAAGCGCTGCGTGCTGCGCCGGTGCCCAGCTTGCCTGGAAGGTGGAATCTGAAGTCTGGTAGACGATCACCTGGGCGCCGTAATCGGCATCGACCCGCGCCATGTCGGGGAAGGCAGACTCAAAACAGATAAGCACGCCGATAGTGAGTTCATGCCCGCCAGGAAGCGTTGCCCGGAGCACATGCGCACCCGTGCCGGATACGACGTTCTGAGCGGCCGCGCGGCTGATCTTATCGAGCCAGCCAAGCACCGGTCTTAGCGGAATGTACTCGCCGAACGGTACGAGCCTGGTCTTAACGTACCGGCCCTTAACGCCCGTGCTCGCGATGAGAGTGCCTTGCTTGGTCTTGGCGCCCGCAGGATTCAGGGCGTCTTGGTTGACCAGGATCTCGGCACCAGCCGTGCGGGACGCGGCCTCAATCGCCGACAGCAGCTGCGGTTTGGTTGCGATGTCGAATCCGACGCTGCTCTCTCCCCAGACGAACAAGTCCGCCCGGCCAGCCATGTGCGTGGTCAGTTGCTCGCTTCGCGTGAGCCGTGTCCCGGCATAACTGGTCAGGCCGGGCTGCACGAGCCCGACAGTCACCTGCCTGACTGTGGGCGATGGCGCGGTCAGCGCGAAGGCAATCGGGCCTGCGGCGATCGCCACCAGAGCGCCCGCCAGACCGATGACCCTGACCACGGTTGTCTTGGCGATCAGCGTGACTACCAGCCCGGTGTTGGCGGCAACCAGTGCGAAAGTAACTAGCCAGATGCCGCCGACAGCTGCCAGCGCGAGTATCGCTGGATGTTGCCATTGGCTCGCGCCGAAGACGGCCCACGGGCCGCCAATGCCCTGCCACGACCTGATCCACTCGCTCGCCAGCCATGCACTCGGCACCAGGACTAGCGCCCAGAGCGCACGACCCGGTGTCACATCGGGATGCATCGCCGACCAGAGCGCGAGGCCGACCGCCGCCCATAGCAAGCCGAGCACTATCGCTGCAAGGAGCAGGCCCGGACCGAGGTTTGGTATCAGCCAGTACATCGCGGCGAGCAAATAACCCGTCCCGAACCACCAGCCGCGGATACCGGCCTCGCGGACTGTGGGTGCTATGTGCATCAGCAGCAGGCCCGGAATCAGGCAGACCCAGGCCAGAAATTCCAGGTTCGCTGCGGGGAACGTTACGACCGGGATGGCGCCTGCCAGCAAAACGGCATAACGGGCCGGCTGCCGGAAAGCGCGCAAGAGGCTCACGCTCTTATTGTGCAGGCGCCGTTGATTGCGGGTGGCGTTCTCGGCGCCGCTGACGCACCGCCAGGCCAGCCGCCCATGCGACGGCAAGGAAGGTTGCAGCGGTAATCAGGCCCTCTGGCCAGCCGCCCAGGCGTTCGGCCAAGGTCGTCGTCGTCAGTAGCGGCACAGCAGCCGCGATTTCGGCTGCTCGCCAGGTACGGGTGCTTGCCAGCAGCGAGCCATCAGGCCCGATGATGGCGCTGACGCCGGTCGTCGAGGCGACCACAACTGCCCGGTCGTACTCCATCGCGCGGATCCTCGCCATGTCGAGCTGCTGCGAGGTCTCGCCAGTCTGGCCGTCGAGCTCGAAGTCGGCATCGTTGGTCTGCATGGCCAGCAGGTTGGCACCGGCCGTCACCTCGGATGACACCAGGCCGTCAAAGCCAACCTCGTAGCAGATGACGTCGCCAAGGTAGATCTGGCCAATGTGGAACACCACCGGGCGTTTCCCAGGGGTGAAGTTGACCGGCTGCAGTGACGTCAGCGATGTGATTTTGCTGAGGAGCCCACGGAACGGAATGACTTCGCCGAATGGAACGAGCTTGCGCTTGATGTAAGCGGCCACTGGTCCCTTGCCCGGCAGCCAGAGCAGACCGGCGTTGCGTACAGGATTTTGCAGCACGGCCCCGACCAGGACTGGCTTGCCGATATCCGCCACCGCAGTGTTGATCACGCCGTAGATATATGGATCCAATCGCGGATCCTGATCGGTGGAATTCTCTGGCCAGATGATCAAGTCCGGCGCCGGTTTGACATGATCCCGCACTTGGGCGGCCAGCCGTTCGGTGGCTGCTGCATGGTTTTGCGTAACGGTCGTGGCGCGCAACAAGCTCGGCAGGTTCCTGGCGTGGGGCACGTTGCCTTGGATAGCAGCGACCCGAGCCGTTGGCACGGACGCGGATGAGGTGCCGATCGGGAGGAACGCGCCGCTCAGCGCCAGACCTGCAGTAACGGCCAGCGCAGCCCCGGCGGCAATCCGGTTCCTGACGCGGCCCATGCCGTTCGCATCCGCCGAGCCAGCCACCACAGCGATCACCAGCCACGCCAGGCAGGCGCCTACCAGGCCTAGCAGGAAGGTGACCAAGGGAGGTCCGACAACGGCTACCCAGCGTCCGGCTGGTGAGGTTGCCTGGCTCATCACCAGCCGTCCCCATGGAAAACCCCACGGCCAGCGACCACGGATCGCCTCTGCGGTTACCCACCAGGCAGCTACGGCGAGCGGCCAAGCCCGGAATCGAAGCAACAGCCACTGTCCGATGGTCTCCACTGCGAAGACAACCGTCTCGGCGAGAGCGAGCGCGACCCAGACGTACCAAGCGACGTTGACTAGCCAGGACAGCAACGGGAAGAAGAATGCCAGTCCGAAAACAACTCCTGAGGCGATCGCAGTGCGCAGCCTGACCTGCCACAACGCGACTACCAGCAGCGCCGGCCCGACAACCGCCAGCGGCCAGAGCCCGACTGGCGCGAAGGCCGCTGCTTGCGACAGCCCGCCGATCATGGCCGCCAGCAACGAGACCCAGGCCGGCCTGCCGGCTCCTGCCAGCGGACGCGCACCAGCGACAGCCGTCGGGGCGGCCTGGCCGGGGCTTGTTAGCCGCACGTTTCCTCCGGGCCTGGGTCTGTTTCGCCCAGTGATGCTTCCGGTATTTCTGCCGGTCCTGCGAGCGTAGCCGGGACCGGGGGCGAAGCAGAATGGCCGCTGCAGCTTGCACTAACTAGAGATGCGGATAGAACCAGTTCGCGGACGGGATCGGCAGCCTCGACTGAGATTGCAGTTTCGTCACTCGCGAGATCGCAGTTATGCGGCGTGATAGCGTCGTCACCGTCTGTCGATAATGTGCACCTAATTGCCCGGTTAAGTCACGATATCGAATGTGAGGTCGGGCCGTGGTCAGGATCCGCTACTCGGACCTGCCGGCCGACGTGCACGTAGCGATCACCGTAAGCGCTCTCAACACGATCATTTACCTGCTGCCAGGCTTGAGCCCCGCGCAGCGACGAGAGGCACTGACCCGTGCTCGCAGCCTGGCTCGGATGCGACACGGTCGCAAACTTCACGCGGCCAGTATGGCCAGAGCCATCCTCGCCGACCGGCTCAGGACGAGCGCGACAACTGCTGCAGCGGCGATGCGCCGCCACCCGGTCGTGCTAACGGCGCCGCTGGTCGTTTTAGCCGGTGCCGCCGTCGTGCTCGTCGCGGTCTACGCGCCACCACCGATAGCTCGCTCGTCGGCTAATCAGGCCGCTGTTCGAGCACTTGCCTTCGGTGCACGCCAGGAGCTTGATCCCGGCGCACAGGTCAGTCCAGGGCGCGAGCATCTGACCAGGCTTCCCTCCGCAAATCCCCGTTACTGGCGTAGGCACTGGCGCTCGCATGCAGGCACCTGTCTGAGGTTCGGTCCGTTCGGCGTGTGCGTGCGGGTGTGATCACCGTCTGTACCTGCGGCTAGTCTCGGAAGCGCAATTGCGTTCAAGACATACCGCGCCTGCGCCCGGATGCTGGACGTGAGTCCACGACAGACCTGATCTACTAAGGAGTCCAGGTGAGCCGCCGCGGTTGGTGGTTGTTCGCTGCGATGAGCTTGATCTGGGGCATCCCCTATCTGCTCATCAAAGTTGCGGTGGAGGGCGTCTCCCCGCCCGTGCTTGTGCTCGCCCGGGTATCCATCGGTGCGGCGCTGCTGCTGCCCATCGCAATCAGCCGTGGAGAGCTTGCTGTCCTGCGCCCGTACTGGCGCTGGCTCATATTGTTCGCGCTCATCGAGATCATCACGCCTTGGTTGCTTCTGTCCGAAGCAGAGACCAAGCTGTCCAGCTCGCTGAGCGGCCTGCTGATCGCCTCCGTGCCGATTATCGTCGCGATCTTGTCGCAGTTCATCGGTGGCGGCGATCGCCTCACCCCAATTCGGTGGACGGGCCTGCTCATCGGCCTGGCTGGCGTCGCGCTGCTGGTAGCAGACGGCGGAGTGCGTGGTGATGCGCTGTCGGTCGTCGAAGTCATGGGTGTCGCGGTCTGCTACGCGATCGGGCCGCTTATCGCAGCCAGGCGCCTCAGTAGGCTGCCCTCGCTAGGGATGACCGCGGCATGTCTCGCGTTCGCAGCAATCGTTTACGCTCCGCTGGCCGCTTTGACCTGGCCATCGACGGTGCCGTCGGCCAAGGTATTCGCTTCGATGTTCGGCCTCGGGGTCATCTGCACTGCGGTCGCATTCATCGCCTTCTTTGCGCTGATTGCTGAGGCTGGCCCGGCCAGGGCGACAGTTATCACCTACGTGAATCCGGCAGTTGCAGTGGCGCTTGGCGTACTGGTGCTAGGCGAACCGCTGACGGCAGCGATCATCGGCGCATTCGTTCTCATCCTGGGCGGGTCGGTGCTTGCCACGCGGGCGGCGAGACCCGCCGCCGAGACCAGCCTGGCGGCGCCGGAAGCCGAGCGTGCTGCCGTGGGCGGTTATCAAAGCGCGCGGCCCGGAGCGCCCGACTAAACTCACCGGGGTGATCGATCTCAAGGCTGCCCGCCAGGATCCTGATGGCTATCGACGCGCACTGGCAAGGCGCGGAGCAGCAGCGGACTTTGACGCGCTGCTGGCCGCGGACGCTCGCTGGCGCTCCCTGACCGAGCGCGCCGAAGCGCTGCGTGCAGCGCAGCGCAGCTCGTCCAAGGGCAAGCCGACGGCAGAGGAGCGGGAGAAGCTGCGCGGCTTGAGTGATGAACTCGCTCAGGCGCAAGAGGAACTGGCTGAGGCATCGAAGGAGCGTGACCAGCTCCTGGCGCAGATCCCGAATCTGCCTGATCCCACAGCGGCCGACGGCATGGATGAGGAGGACGCCGAGCTCCTACGAACCTGGGGTGAGCGGCCCAAGTTTGAATTCGAGTTGCGCGATACCACTGAGATCGCCTCAGCCCGCGGCTGGATTGACATGGCCAGGGGAGCGCGGCTGTCCGGGTCGAGGTTCGCCTATCGGATCGGCGACGTCGCGCTCACCGAGATGGCGCTCTACCGGTACGTGATCGACAAGCTCACTGGTCGCGGATTCATGCTTGTGCTGCCGCCAATCCTGGTCGGCGAACGCGCGATGTATGGCACCGGATTTCTGCCGACCGAGGCGTCGAACCTTTACCACCTCGAGCACGATGACCTGTACCTGACAGGCACTTCTGAGGTAGCACTGGCAGGCCTGCACACCGATGAACGGCTTGAGGAGGACCAGCTGCCCGCAAAGTACGCGGCCTTCACCACGAACTTCCGGCGTGAAGCTGGAGCGGCCGGTAAGGACACTCGGGGAATGTTCCGCGTGCACCAGTTCGACAAGGTGGAGATGTACGTCTATTGCGCTCCGGAGCAATCCACGCAGATCCATGACCAGCTCCTCGGCTACGAAGAAGAAATAGCCCAGGAGCTTGGCCTGCCATACCGCGTCATGAACATCGCCGTTGGTGATCTCGGCGCGCCAGCGGCCAAGAAGTACGACATCGAAGCCTGGTTCCCGGTGCAGGAGCGGTACCGGGAGATTACGTCCTGCTCCAACACGACTGACTATCAGTCACGCAGGCTAAATATCAGATTCCGCCGCGAAGGGAAGCTGGAGTTCGTCCACACACTCAACGGCACCGGCGCAACTGCCAGGGCATTGCTGTCGATCATGGAGAACTTCCAGGACGAAGGCGGTGTGGTCGCCGTGCCCGAGGTGCTGCAGCGGTTTGGCGCGCCCGCCACGATTGGCGGCGGCGCGGCTAGCTAGGTGCAGCGTTAGACCGCGAGGTCAGGTTTGGGCGGCGCAATATCGAGCCTTAGCCACCTGCCAGGTGGGCCAGCAGCAGGGCACCATCAGGTACGCCAAGCCCGGTGCATGCATCCCAGCCGGGCCCGGCGCTATATGCACCGTTGGTTCCGGCGACGATGTCACGCATTCCGGCAACCGGGGCGGCGGGGGCTACGCCGGCATACAGCGATCGCTGCAGGAATCCGACTGACCGGCCGAGCCCCTGCGCCAGCCGCGCCGCCAGCGCGGCCCAAAGGGGAGCAACGGCACTCGTGCCGCCAATCACGGTCGCCTGACCGTCAATGAGGATCTGGTAACCAGTCGCGGGATCGGCGTTCCCGGAAACGTCTGGGACTCCGCGGCCAGTGCCTCCTCCTGGCGCGGCTGGCACCCCGGCTGCCGCCTGCCACGCCGGGAGCGGAAAGACGGAACTGACGCCGCCGCCGGTGGCGCCTCCCGCTGCGCCGTCGTTCCAGACCGTTTCCGCTGTGATGACTCCCGTCGCCGCGTCCGCGTGCAGGCTGGTACCACCGCAGGCAAGGGCATGCGGGCTGGCAGCGGGGAAATCGGTGTGCGGCTGGCTGCCGCTGACCCCGTCGCTACTGCCGTTATCACCGGCTGCTACGCATACGGTCACGCCCAGCGCAACCGCATCGGCCATCGTTGCATCCATCGCGTTCATGGCCTGGGCGGTCCACGCTGACTCCGACTGGCCCCAGCTGATGCTGACCGCTACTGGAGTCGGGGTCGCGTGGACTGCGCTGGTGATCGCGTCAAGGAAACCCTGATCTGTGTTGGGTGCGAAGTAGACCAGCTGTACAGCACCGGGTGCGACCGACCCGATGACCTCGATATCGAGCAGAACTTCCCCGTCAGCTCCCTGCGGATCCTGGCCAGCGACATTCATCCCTCCGTCGACGCTGACAGCAGAAACCGTGGGCGTCGCTATGCCTAATCCGGAGAAGTAGCTGTCGAGGTCGGCAGCCGAGAAGCCGCCACCCAGCTCGATTACTGCGACAGTGTTGCCAGCGCCGTCCGTCGCTGCCGGGAACTGATAGATGTCCGCGACTTGGGGCGGGGTGTAAGAGACGTGCACTGCGTCGGGTTGGGCGTACCTCACCTGCGACCGGGCCTGCGGTCTGTCGTCGAAGCCCAGCACGGCGACGACGACGCCCTCCAACTCAGCCGGCACGCTGAGGCCACCGGTGCGGTATCGGTGCGTGACTTGCGCGCCGCCCGGCGCGGGACTGGTAACAAGGCTGAGCTCTGCCCCGAATATCGGCGCCAGTGATCCGACCGGGCCGGCGACCTTCATTCGCCGCTGGCCAGGCTCGGTGCCGGTGATCTCGATCTGCTCGTCATAGTCGGTCAGCACCTGTGCTACGAGCTCATGGTCGGCACGGTTGCCGGCGTAGTTGGAGTGCAGCTCGCTGCGCGAAAGTCGCGCCGGTATGCCGTCAGCGGTCCTGGGCAATCCGGCTGACCTGCGGGTCACGAGCGTCAGCTCAATCCAGGCTGCTGGATCTACATCGCCGGCTGGCTCCGCCCGGGCGACTGGACCTCGGTCACTACCTTCTAACGGGACTAGCGCAGGAGTCATTGTCGGCGCTCCTTGGGTGGGTTCGGCCAGGCCGAGAACCTCAGCTAACGCGCAAGAGCAAGGTCGCTAATCACGCCACAATTTCGGCACCGCATTGCTGGCACGTGGTCGGGGGATCATAGTCTGCGATCGTGCCGCAGTCTGGGCAGACTCGGCACTGCCAGCATGGAGGGTCGCCTGGCCGCTCGGCAACGACATCGGTGTTATTTTGTCCGCTTGCCTGCAAGCCATCGTCGGTCACTGGCGGGCTCTCCCTTCTGGCGTGCTGACCTATCTATCAGTAAACCCCGTCGATCCGCTTTGCAACTCGCAGCACAGCGCCCCAGTGCCGGAGCAATCGGCCGTCCGCCCGTGCGGCCAGCCGGCGCCTGATCTCGCCATAGAGCCGATCTCGCTGCCATTGCGCCATGTCGATGTGGCCCGAGAAGGTGTCGAGCAGCTGAATGTACTGCTCCGCGGTGTAGCTCAGGGACCAGTCGAAGTGCCGTATGACATCGACGGAGAACAAGCCGGTCGCCTCGATCTCGGCCCGGTTATCTGGCAATTCGCCTGGCCGCAGTGCCACCCAGCCCTGTGGCAGGCCCTCGCCGATCTCGTCGTACACCTCTTGGATCTCGCGGAAGAACGGATCACCGTCCTCGGGTATGACATGACTTGCGGTCCAGAAAGCTAGGTGGCCGCCAGGCCGTAGCGCTTCCCACGCTCGCCGGTAGCCAACGGCCGGATCAATCCAGTGCCAGGCAGTCGCTGCGAAGACCAGGTCGTAGCGCTCATCCTCGGCGGGCCGCCAGTCCTCGAAAGCGACATTCATCACCCGCACCAGGGGGTAGGCAGCCAGGCTGCGGCGGGCAGCTGCGGCCAGGTTGGCACCGATCTCGATGCAGGTGATCGCGAAGCCGCGTTCGGCGAGTGGGATCGTCGCCTTGCCCGTGGCCGCGCCCACTTCGAGTAGGGAAGCTCCTGGGCGCAGGTGAGCTGCACTGATGAGTTCGTCGAAGAGTGCACCGGGATATTCGGGCCTGGCCTGCTGGTATAGCTCAGGTACCGATTCGAAAGTGATCTTCAGGTCGTTCCGGCGATCGTGCGTGCCATCAGCCACCCTGCATCATATGTACGGGCACTCCAGTTTCCGCTACCCGATAAATAACCGGCCAGGCTAGCTGAGCTCGCTCGCCTCATCCCGGCGCAGCCGAGCGCCCCACTTCTCCTCGATACGGCCGTACCGCCATACCAAGAGCGCTATCACCCAGGTGACGATGAACAAGCCCACGATCACGAAGCCAGCGACGTTGATATTGAAGTCACGCATGAATCCCCAGAAACCGCCCGCTTCGCGCAGCCCTTTGACCTCGTTGGAGATAAGCCCGAGCGTCTCCACGCCGCCGACGAGGAAGCAGATCGAAACCGACAAGCCAGTGATGGCGAGGTTGTAATAGACCTTGCGAACAGGGTTGAAGAACGCCCAGCCATACGCCAGGTTCATGAAGATGCAGTCGGTCGTGTCCATCAGCGCCATGCCCGCTGTGAACAACAGCGGCAAGCAGCAGATCGCGTACCACGGAATGTGCGCCAAAGCCAGGAACGCAGTTGTCCCCAGCAGCAGCACCTCAGTGGTCGTATCGAAGCCCAGGCCGAACAAGAAACCGACTGGGTAGAGCTGCCACTCCTTGTTGATCGCCCGCATCCAACGGCCGAAGAACCGGTAGAAGAAACCCCGGTTGTCGAGTTGCCGCTCAAGCTCACTTTCGTCGTACTTGCCGCGCCGCATGGATTTGAACACCTTGACGATGCCAGCCAGGATGACCAGGTTGAGCGAGCCGATAAGGAACAGGAAGAGCGCCGACACGAGCGTGCCAAACAGGTTGCCGAACCGCTCTAGTGCCGAGTCTCCGTTCAGGATCTGGCCGAAGACAACCTTCTCGGCGATCACGATCGCGGCGCCCATCGCAACCACGACGCTGGAATGACCCAGCGAGAAGAAATATCCGAAGCAAAATGGGCGTGGCTTACCGGTGCCCTCTCGCTCGTTCATCTCCTTGCGGGTGCAGTTGTCGATGACGGCGATGTGATCCGCATCGAAGGCATGCCGCAGGCCAAGGGTGTATGCCAGCACGCTGACGCCGATCCCCATGCCCCTGTAGTGCGCTGGAATCACGAACGCGATGAAGATCGCGAAGCCCGCCAGGTGCAGGGCCGCGATCGACCCATACATCCAGCCGACGCGCCGCCGCTCATCCGGGCTCATGGCTGCGAAAGACTGTCTGATCAGAGCGCGCAGCCCTGGCCGTGCCTGGGAACGGGTCGTCGCGGCAGCCACCAACGTGACGCTAATCTAATTGCACATTACTTGCAACTAAGTAGTTGCCGCAGTGGCAGCGTCGCCAGATGCCGGCCCGGCGAAGAGCGGCCGGGTTCCTTAGTGTTGTTGGAGCCAGGCTGAAGCAGGAAGAGATCTCATGACAACCTCTCAGGCGTCCAAGGCCGCGCAGCAGGCGGTCAACTCCGGAACAAAGCCCGCAGTCATAGTAGGGACCGAGCCGCTCTCACCCGCAGACGTGCTCGCCGTCGCCAGAGGCGGAGCGCCAGTCAAGCTCGCTGACGAAGCCATCTCAGCCGTCAGGCGCGGCAGGGAGATCGTCGACGCGCTGGCGAATGACCCGGAGCCGCACTACGGGGTATCCACGGGCTTTGGGGCCCTGGCTACCCGGCACATTGCGCCGCAGCTGCGGGCCCAGCTGCAAGCTAGCCTGATCCGCAGCCACGCGGCTGGCTCAGGGCCGGCGGTGGAGCCCGAGGTGGTGCGGGCCATGATGCTGCAGCGACTAGCCACCCTCGCCACGGGCAGGACCGGTACCCGCGAGGAGACAGTGCGCGCATACGCGGCACTGCTGAACTCTGGCCTTACCCCAGTCGTCCACGAGTTCGGCAGCCTTGGTTGTTCTGGCGACTTGGCGCCCCTGGCGCACTGTGCCCTTGTGCTGATGGGCGAGGGCTTGGTCACCGACGGAACCGGAACTCCTCGCCCGGCGAGCGAGGCACTAGCTGAGGCCGGGATGACACCCGTAGTGCTGAAGGAGAAGGAAGGCCTGGCGCTGATCAACGGAACGGACGGCATGCTCGGGATGCTGATCCTGGCCATCGCCGACCTGCGCGAGTTGCTGAAGGTCGCTGACATCACAGCCGCGATGAGCGTCGAGGGACTGCTCGGAAGCGATTCCCCGTTCGCCGCAGACCTGCAAGAGCTACGGCCTCATCCAGGCCAGGCAGCAGCAGCAGCCAATATGCGTTCGCTCCTGGCGGGCAGTGCGATCATGGCTAGTCATCGAGGGCCAGAGTGCACGCGTGTTCAGGATGCGTACTCGCTGCGTTGCGCGCCGCAGGTAGCCGGCGCGGCTCGGGACACGGTCGATCATGCCGCGCTCGTCGCGTCGCGAGAGCTAGCGTCGGCGATCGATAACCCAGTGATCACCCTTGACGGCCGCGTGGAGTCCAACGGCAACTTCCATGGCGCGCCAATCGGCTACGTCCTCGACTTCCTCGCTATTGCCGTGGCCGACGTCGCGAGCATGTCGGAGCGCCGGACGGATCGTTACCTGGATGTCGCGCGCAACCAGGGGCTGTCCGCGTTTCTCGCCGACGATCCAGGTGTGGACTCCGGTCACATGATCGCCCAGTACACCCAAGCCGCGATCGTGTCGGATCTGAAGCGGCTGGCCACGCCGGCCAGCGTTGATTCGATACCAAGCTCGGCGATGCAGGAAGACCATGTCTCAATGGGCTGGTCGGCGGCACGCAAGCTACGGCGGGCGCTGGACGGGTTCGCCCGGGTGCTGGCCATCGAGTTGCTGACTGCTGCACGCGGGATCGAGCTCCGCGCTCCGCTGACGCCTGCGGTCGCGACCGGCGCGGTAGTTGCGGGACTGCGCACTGTGACATCTGGCCCGGGATCCGACAGGTTCATGGCGCCGGAGATCGAGGCTGCGCTCGCGTTTGTCACCGACGGCCGTGCAGTGCGCGCCGCGGAGTCCGTCGTTGGGCCGTTGGCCTGAGCATTCAGGCACTAGTCACGAGTCATTCCCAGTGCCGTGGCAGTCCTGCGCGCGAACTCGGATACCCAGCCGCAATCGCGTCGCTCGTTCACTGAGAACCAGACCTTGCCATGCAACTCGCTGAGCTCTAGTGTGCCCGGTCTGTCGGGATAGGCCAGGTGATAGTGATGGCTGCCCGGACGCCGCGCTATCTCGCGCTCCGATCGAATCTGCAGACCCTGACGCAAGCAGTCAGCTAGCGCGTCTTCGACGCTCGCCGATACCGGTACTTCGATCATCTCGCACGACCAAGCATGCTGGGACGATGGCGTAGTTACTGCCCTCGCATAGAAGCCTAAGGCGTCTGTGTGGTGTCCGTCGGACTCTCAACACCTAGCAGGCCGGGATTGATGCCATCAGCGATCGCGACACCATCGAACCAGCCGCATCTGGGCTCGCCTGGCGGTCGGTCGAACCGGCTCACATACGGCTTGATGTCGAGAACAGGGGTGCCGTCCAGCAGGTCGACACCGGCGAAGCGGACGGCTGTTCGAGTTACCTCGACTATCTGAATGAGGCTGAGCCCGATCGGATTTATGCGCCGCGGGCTGCGGGTGGCAAACAGGCCGACCTTCCGTTGCTGTGCCCTCAGCAGGAATGGCACCTGCCTGAGCGGTGGCGATCCCATCGAGCCGCCGCGTGGCTTATGCAGCCACGTGATAAGCCAGGCGAAGTCGAAGCCCGCTAGCCCGTCCAGACCTTCGGTGTAGGCGTCGGCAATTTCAATCGTCGCCTGCTCGCCGCGATTGAGGCTGGCGTGGATCGGAGTGTCCTCAGCCTCCCGATAGCGAGTGCGGACGACGCCTATTGCTGGCAACGAAGTGGTCTGAGTCATACGCGTCATGCTGTCACGGGCCAGCCAAACCGGTGCCGACCGTCGTAGCTGAGCTAATGTGCCCCACATGGCACAGTGTCAGCCGGAACAGGGCCAGCCGGAACAGGGCCGGCCGGAACAGTGCCAGCCGGAACAATGCCAGCCGGACCTGGCGTCGAATCCTGACCGGCTGAGGTGGAACAAGCGGTACAGCGAGGACTTTCGCTCGTCGTTTGAAGCGCACCCGCTCGCGATCCGGGCCCTGTCCGTGCAACTGCCGGCAGGGCCAGTGCTGGACCTGGCATGCGGACCGTCAGGCAGCGCGCTGTATGCAGCCGGGCAGGGCCGGATGGTGACCGCGGTTGACGCATCTGATGTCGCTCTCGGCATGCTCGCCGCGCAAGCGGCTCGACGCGAGCTCAGCCAGCTCGTCTTGGTCGTGCACGCCGATCTGCACGCATGGCTGCCACAATGCGCTGCGTATGCCGTCGTGCTGTGCACAGGCTTCTGGGACAGCGACGTTTTCGCTGGCGCAAGCACCGCCGTGCGCCCAGGCGGCATTCTGGCCTGGGAGGCTTTCACCCGCGTGGCGCAAGTAGATCGGCCATCACTCCCGGTCCAGTGGTGCGTGGGCCGAGGAGAGCCGGCCTCGTTGTTGCCGCCTGGTTTCGACGTGATCAGCCAGGAGGACGCGCCGGGCAGTTCTGGCGCGAAGCGGCAATTGATGGCTAAGCGTCGGCCAGGCTAAGTCCTTGTGCTCACGGTTTCGCGATCATCACTTCCGTTGCCTTGATGACCACGATGACCTCGTCGCCCTGCTTGAGGCCGAGCGCGTCGCGCGACGCGTCCGTAATGGCGGCAGTGACCGTGCCGGCATCGACCGACACAGTTACCTCGGCCATGACGGCGCCAGACTTGACTCCTTGGACAGTTCCCTTCAACTGGTTGCGTGCGCTCAGCTGCATGAGTTACTCCCGTCGTCTGCGATGTGATTCCTGAATGGCATTACCCCGTCAGACGGGAATTTTCACTGCACATGCCTAATCGGCAGGCGGCCGGGAAAGCGCTGCGGCTATAGCGACGCCGAATGCGCGGGCAACAGGCGGCGGAAATGCGTTGCCCACTTGCCGGTAGGCGGCCGTCTTGCGGCCTGCGAACTTCCAGGAGTCGGGGAAGCCCTGCAGCCTGGCCACCATCGCTACGGTCAGCTTTGGCAGCTGGCCGGGCCGGAAGTCAGGACCAGGCGGGCTGTCGGCGATGCCGAGGCCGTCGACACCGAGTTCACGCCACGCGGCACGGGCACGGGTAGGCCCGAGATCTGGGCCGCCGTGCTTCTTGCTGCCGCCCACGATCGTCGGGGCAATGCGGTCAGCCCGACGCGTCCAGTCGTACGCGCCGGGCCAGCCACCCGCGCCCATGAGGTCGCCGATCACGGCACCAACCGTCGGCGGCTGCACGAGAACGGGTTGCGGCCAGCAGAAGGATCCTGCCCATGGCCGTGCGATCGCAGCCAGGACGAACCTGGGCCGTAGCTGTGGCACGCCGTGATCACTTGCATTGACCTGTTTCCACCAGACCTGGAATCCGAGTCGCTGAAGCTGGCTGACGACTTGGGAACGGTAGAGGGCAAACTTCCCCGTTCCCAATCCCTTGACGTTTTCTAGCAAGACAGCACGCGGGCGAGCTTCGGCAATCAGGCGCAGCGCTTGCGGAAACAGGTCGCGCTCGTCGTCGCGGCCAAGCTGCTTGCCGGCAACAGAGAAAGGCGGGCAGGGCACGCCGCCGGCGAGCAGATCGATGTCGGCGAATGCATGGCCGTCGAGGTTAGCTACGTCGTCCTCGATGACTTTCCAGCCGGGGCGGTTAAAGCGCAGCGTCTGGCAAGCGTCAGCGTCGATATCAACGGCTGCCTCGTGCCGGAAACCCGCTTGTTCCAGGCCGAGCGCCTGGCCGCCCGCGCCAGCACATATCTCAACCACGGTCAGCTCGCCCAAGGGACCTCCGTCGCCGCTCCTCCCGCTGATTGTGCCGGCGGGAGAACCGGCGACGGATTTCCCACGCCGGGTTAACCGCCCGCCATTGACGCCACGACCATGTACGGCTCTTTGCCGGCCGTGACCAACTCGGGGAGCGGAGCGTCGATCTGCTCGTGGGAAAGGTCTTCTTCACACGCGAAGAAGCGCATGAACGCCCGACGCTGTTTGGTCTGCTGATCGCGGATCGTGCCGCGTAGCATCGGATACTGCGCCTCGAGCGCGTCGAGCACGGAGCACTGCGTGACCGCACCCGCGACTGACAGTTGCACTTCGCCGTTGATCTTCGCAAGCGTACGCAAGTGAGCAGGAAGTACAACCCGGATCATGACAGCGTCTGAACCTCGACGGACAGCACGGCCGGCAGATCTCGCACAATCGGAGCCCAGCTGTCGCCAGCATCGGATGATCCGTACACCTGCCCGCCGGTAGTGCCGAAGTAGATCCCGCAGTCATCCAGCGAATCGACCGCCATCGCATCCCGGTATACGTTGACGTAGCAGTTCTCCTGCGGCAGGCCCTTGGTCAGCGGCTCCCAGTCGCCACCGCCGGTGCGACTGCGATAGACGCGCAGCTTGCCTTCTGGCGGGAAATGCTCGGCGTCGCTGGTAATCGGAACGACGTAGACGGTGTCAGGCTCGTGCGCGTGCACGTCGATGGGGAAGCCGAAGTCCGTCGGCAGGTCGCCACTGATCTCGTTCCAGTATTCGCCGGCGTTGTCGCTGCGCATGACGTCCCAGTGCTTTTGCATATAGAGCACATCGGGGCGGGATGGATGCATGGCGATCCGATGTACGCAATGACCAACCTCGGCATCTGGATCGGGAATACCTTCCTGAAGCAGGCCCTGGTTGATCGGCTGCCATGTCTCGCCTGCGTCGTCCGACCGGAATGCGCCGGCTGCCGAGATGGCCGTGAAGATCCGGTCCGGCTTCACCGGATCCAAGATGATCGTGTGCAGGCACATGCCGCCCGCTCCAGGCCCCCACTCAGACCCGGTTCTGTGGGTGCGTAGTCCCGGCAACTCGTGCCAGCTCTTGCCGGCGTCGACCGACTTGAACAACGCCGCGTCTTCGACGCCCGCATACACCGTGTCGGGATCGTGCAGTGATGGCTCCAGATGCCAGACCCGCAAGAACTTCCACGGGTGCTGGGTGCCGTCGAAGCTCTGGTGGGTGCCGGGAGTGCCCTCATAGCTGAACTCGTTGCCAACAGGATCCCAGGTCACTCCTCCGTCGTCGGAGCGCTGAATCACCTGGCCAGACCAGCCGCTGCTTTGCGAGGCATAGATCCGGTCGGGATTAGCCGGTGATCCCTTGACGTGGTAGATCTCCCAACCGCTGAAGAACGGCCCCTGTACGTCCCACTTTTCGCGCTTGCCGTCCGAGGTGAGAACGAAGGCACCCTTTCTCGTACCGGCAAGAACACGCACACCGCTCATGGTCACTCCCTTCGATGGCCGACTCCGGGCGCCGACCGCGAGGCTCCATCGATGTATTTAGTTCTTCGCGTATATGGAGGCTCCATCGATGTATTTAGTTCTTCGCGTATATGACTGAGGCTAGGCCGAAAACTCATCGCTTGTCTGTTAGCACGGCATAGGTTGCGTGAACCACGCAGGCATCTGATCCGTATCGGGGCAATATGAGCGTAGTTCTTGCGTGCGGGCAAGTGCGTTCCGCGCTGGCAGTCTTGTCCATATCAGTGGGCTTGGTGGCACTCACTGCGGCTTGCGGGTCCGCCGGGACTCAGCAGTCCCACCCCTCAATCAAAGCGCTCGCGGCTGAGTACCTGGCCATTGCAAAACCGGCTAACCATCAGCTTGATCACGAGGGCGACGAGTACAAAGACGGGGTGAAGGACAACCTTGGCGAGGCACAGGCCGCACTACTCGGGGAAGCCAACACCGAGTCCCATTTCGACCAGCAAGTCGCGAAGATCCCTTTCCCGCCGAAAATAGAGAAGGCAGTGCAGGACATGCTGGTGGCCAACGAACGCCGAATCAAGCTGACGAGATATCAGGCCGAGTCAGCGTCGCTGGCGCAACTGCGCTCGTTTACCGATACTCGCAATGCGGACAATGCTGCAGTCGAGGCTCAGACCCGGATCATCCGTAAGGAACTTGGCTTGCCGCCGCCGGAGACGAGCTAAGGAGCGCGCCTTACTTGCGCGTGGGCCGATTCGGTATAGCCAATGCAGGCTAGTCCAGGCGTCAGCCCGGCCTAGCGGCAGACGGCCTCTGCGGCCGCTCGTAGGCTAGTCAGACCAGCGGCGCGCAAACCGGGGGTGAGTGCGGCGACTTCTACTGACGTGCTTGTGGTGGGGGCTGGTCCCTCCGGCTTGCTTGCGGCGATCGAACTCGCTCGGCATGGCGTTCTGGCGACGGTCGTTGAGCGTGATCGGACCGTGCCCCGCGAGGCCAGGGCAACGGCCATCCAGCCCGGGACGCTAGAGATACTTGCGCAAGCCGGCATGATCGAGCAGTTCCTTGGGGCATCCGAGCACGTGCGTTGTACCCGGATCTGCGACGAGGACCTTACGCCGGTGGCGGAGACCAGGTTCGCTGGTGCAGGTTGCGAATGGGAGTTCCAGTGCTGTCTTCCTCAGTACGTGACCGAGCAGATTCTCATAGACCGGCTCAACGACCTAGGCGTGCGAGTCGAGCGCGGCGTGACGGTCGAGTCGGTGCACGAGCGCAGCGATGGCGTCCTCGTCAACGTCCAGCAGGCTGACGGAACTCCGGACGCCATTGAGGCAAGCTGGGTTGTCGGCGCTGGCGGCGCGCATAGCGTGACACGCGATTCTATGCACGGCGTGCTAGCTGGCGAGACCTATCCGGGCAGCGCTCTGGTGGCTGACGTCCAAGTCTCGTCAGAATTGCCCCGTGACGCTTCAGCCTTGATCGCCACTCGGCACGGCTACGTACTGCTGGCCCCGCTTCCGCAGGACCGCTGGATCACCTTCATCGGCGACCTGGAAAAGGACGAGGCAGATCGGCTCGAGCGCGACAGGTCCGTTGCGGCGGTCGCAGCCACCCTCACGCACCGGATTCCCGCAGCCGTGCAGCTCACAGACGTGACCTGGGCCGCGGTCTTCCGGATGCACCACCGGCTAGTCGCCAAACTCGCCGACCGCCACAGGTTCCTCCTCGGCGACGCCGGGCACTTGTCCAGCCCATTTGGTGGCGAAGGACTCAACTCCGGCCTGCACGACGGCCACAACCTGGCGTGGAAGCTTGCCCTGGTGCTGAGCGGACGCGCGAAGCAGCCACTCCTGGACACCTTTGCCACCGAGCGCGAACTCGCGGCTGAACACGTGCTCGCTGTGTCCGACCAGGTGCACCACTTGGCGCACCGCGCGGTCGAGGCTGCCCAGACGGGAGAGCGTCTGCACCCGCCAACTGCGGCCGAAGCCGCCCGCTTCGTCAGGTCCAGGTCCATGCTCGACTTCCGGTATCCCGACAGCCCGCTAACCGGCGAGCACCACACTAGGGGCGATAGACAGGACGGCTTGCCTGCGCCAGGCGATCGTTTCCCAGGCCGGACCGGACTGCACGGTACGACACATCACTTGCTCGTCTTCGGACCGGCGCCCGAGGCCCGACTCGCCCAGCTGCGTGATCGCTGGACAGGTCTTGTCGAGGTCACCGAGGCCGCCGATGATGATCGGCAGCAGGCTGGCCTCGCCGCCGATGGTGCAGTCTTGGTGCGCCCAGACGGGTACATAGGCTTTCGCGCAGCTCCAGCCGATGCTGCAGGGCTAGAGGCGATGGATTCGCACCTCAGCTCTTACCTGATTCCTGCATGAGGCGCGCGAGCTCGTCCCGGGAGTGGATGTCGAGCTTGGCGTAGATGTTGCGCAGGTGGTACTCGACAGTCTTGGGGCTGAGGAAGAGCGCCGCTGCCGTCTCGCGGGTTGTCCTGCCCCCAGTCAGGTGCTGTGTTATCTGCAGTTCCTGCGGAGTTAGCTTGTCGACCACAGAGGTTTGCGCGCGTAGCCTCGTTTCGCCGGTCGCTGCGAGCTCCGCACGCGCTCGCTCGGCCCACGACCGCGCCCCAATCCGCTGGAAGGTGTCCGCAGCCACGCGCAACTGCTCGCGCGCCAGCACACGGTTGCGGGTCCGCCTGAGCCGGGCGCCGTATGCGAGCCTTGTACGGGCCGTCTCGAACAGGTCGGGGGTCTGGCTGTGCTGGTCGAGCGCCTTCTCGAACAGCGTGATCATCTCGGCGTCGTCGGCGAGCATTGCCTGGCCCCGCAGTGCCCGTGCCAGCGACCAAGGCTGTCCCTTTGCCGATGCCGCCGCGGCGAAATCACTCGCGAGACGCGGCACTGTCTCGAGACGACCTAGTCGCAGGTAGGCATCAATCAGTTCGGGCGCCGGCGACAGGTCAACGTCAGTGACTGCAAGTTCGTCCAGCAACTGTTGCTGATGCTCAAAATGTGCGGCAGCCCTGGCAGCATCGCCGCTACTGAGTTCCAGTTCGCCGAGGGCCGCCGCTGCCCAAACCTCGAACAGCCGGGTCCCTGTTTCCTGACAGACGCTGAGCGCCTCAGCTGCGCAACTCCGGCAATCGTCAGTCGATCCGCGGCGGGCCAGCAGCCAGGCCAGGCCGGCAAGACCGAACGCAAGCTCGGCCCACTGTCCGCTTTCGCGAGCCAGGCCGATCGCCTCGCGATAAGTGGCCTCGCCCAGCGCAAGCTGTTCGCCCGTCGCCAGATCGCGGGCAATCAAGTTGAGCACGAACGGAAGCGTGCCCACCGCGGCACGATCGCGGGCGATTACCAGCGACTTGCTGAGCAGCGAGCGGCCGGCACCGCTCTGCCGCAGGAACGTCGGCGCGACGACCAGCCACGGAAGAATTTCGAGGTCTGCGTCCACGTCGACCAGCGAATCAGCCAGCGCTACGGCTTCGCGGATCGCGTCCGAGCCTTCCTCGGCGTCGCCGCCGAGGATGCTTGCGACTCCGACGGCTATGGCGGCAAGGAACCGTGTCCTGATCGAGGCGTCGTCCCGCAACTGCTCCCGCGCTGCAGCCGCTACTGAGAGCATCTCGGCCGTGTTTCCGGCAAAGCCACACGCGGCGGTTGCGTCCGCGAGCATCGCCACTGCCCGCTCGGGCTCGGCACGAGACGCGGCCGCTCTCAGGATCTCGCTGCCCTTCATGACCGGCCCGCGCCTGACAGCAATGTGCCCGGCGAGACTGTCGACTTCGACCAGCGTCGTGGGGTCATGCGTCCAGCTGCGGGTTTCGGCGAGCAGCGCGATGGCGCGGTCGGCGTAGCCGGCTAGCCAGCCGGTTTCGGCGGCTCGCAGCAACAGGCGTGCGCGCCGGTCCATATCGGTCGCCAGCCGTCCGGCACGTTCGAATGCCGCGCACGCGCTGGCATACGCATTGCGGTCACGAGCGCGTTCTCCGGCTTGTTCCATCGCCGCCGAGGCCGAATCGTCTGAGCCTGTCACCGCAGCAGACAAGTGCCAGGCGCGACGGTCGACGTCGCGGTCGGGCAGCGCGGAGGCGATCGCGCGATGTACTTCGCGCCGTCGACTGGCTGGAGCGTCGGCGTAAACAGCGGACCTGGCTAGAGCATGCCGGAACTGCACTCCGCTAGTCCCTAGGGTGACCAAGCCGGCTGCCTCGGCCTGCGCCAGCACAGCAAAGTCCAGGCCAAGGTGAACGGCAGCTCGTCCGAGCAGCTGGAGATCGCCGCTTTCGCTGGTCGCGGCCAGAAGCAACGCAAGCCGAGCCTCGTCGTCTAGTGCATCGACGCTTCGCAGGAAGGCTGCGGTTATGCGGGCCGACACCATGACCGGGGCTCCGTCAGGCGCAAGCGAGAGATCCATGCCCGCGTTGTGGGCACCTGATGCGAGCTCGAGCAGCCCCAGCGGGTTTCCTGCTGTGGCTGCGTGCAGGCGTTCGGTGACTTCGGGGGGCTTATCGGCCAGCAGCCGCGCAGCCTCAGCCAGGCTGAGACCGCTGAGGTGAAGGATTGGCAGGTCGGCCCCGTCCAGCAGGGACGCCTCGCCTTCACGCACGGCAAGGAGCACCGCGATCGAGTCGGCGAACAGGCGACGGAACGCGAACAACAACGCCTGAGCACTGGAGTCGTCCAGCCAGTGGGCGTCATCGATAACTATTGCCACTGGAGAGTCGGACTGCTCGGCGTAGGCGGCGAGCAAACTGAGCGTCGCGGCACCGACAGCGAACCGGTCCTGCACCGAACCGGGTCGCAGCGCAAGCGCTCCCTCTAGCGCTAGAGCTTGCGGCGCAGGGATCTGATCGATCAGCGCTAGCGCAGGCCGTAGAAGTTCCAGCAACGCGGCAAAAGGGATGTATGCCTCAGATTCGATGCCCCGGGCTCGCAGCAGGCGCATGCCAACCGCGCATTCCGCGGCGTAGTCGAGCAGCGCCGTCTTGCCGATGCCAGGCTCGCCGACGAGCGCCAGAGCAGCGCTTTCGCCTGACCGGGCTTTGGCAAGAGTTGCCTCGATTTCGTGCCGCTCCAGGTCCCGCCCCAGCAGCATGAGCCGATTGTAGAGGCCTGGTGCCAGGGCGGAGATGAACTGCGATCACTGGGTGCCCCACCTGAAGCGAACCCGGGCCACCCCTACCTAGCGTCGGCTGAAATAACTGACGTAAGAGGAGGCTCCATGAGCACCACCCAAGAGGCACCAGCTGTCGATATCGACAAGCTGATGCAGTTCGTATTCCGGGCGGTCGACGAAGTCGGCTCAACCCTGAATACAGCCCTTGTCGTCATGGGCGACAAGCTTGGCCTTTACCGGGCGCTGGCAGGCGCGGGCGCGCTTTCACCCGGCGAACTGGCGAGCCGCACCGGCACCGCCGAGCGCTACGTCCGCGAGTGGCTTAACGCGCAGGCAGCGGGCGGATACATCGCCTATGACCCGGAAAGCGGCCGCTATACACTGCCTCCCGAGCAGGCGGTGGCGCTGACTGAGTCAGACAGCCCCGCATATCTGCCCGGCTTCTTCCAGATCGCGCTCGGATCGGTGCTGGACTCGCCTCGCATCACCGATGCAAGCCGGACGGGTGAAGGATTCGGCTGGGGTGAGCACGGCCATGACGTGCTCGAAGGCTGTGAGCGGTTCTTCCGCCCGGGATACAACGCGAACCTGGTTGCTGCCTGGTTGCCGGCCCTTGATGGGGTCATCGACAAGCTTGAGGGCGGAGCCAGCGTGGCCGACGTCGGCTGCGGCCACGGGTCCTCAACCATCCTGCTGGGGCAGGCCTACCCGAATTCGACCGTCGTCGGGTCTGACTACCACGCGGGATCGATCGAGACCGCCCGTGAGCGGGCGCAGGCAGCGGGGGTCAGCTCGCATGTCACGTTCGAGACCGCACCGGCGACTTCGTACAGCGGCACGGGGTATGACCTGATCACGATGTTCGACTGCCTGCATGACATGGGTGATCCGCTGGGCGCAGCGCGGCACGTCCGCGAGTCGATCGCACCAGACGGCACATGGATGATTGTCGAGCCGATAGCGGGTGACAGGACCGAGGACAACTTCAACCCTGTGGGTCGTGCCTACTACTCCTTCTCCACGCTGCTGTGCACGCCAGCGTCTCTGTCACAGGACGTCGGCCTTGCGCTCGGTGCGCAGGCCGGTGAGGCGAGGATTGCTGACGTGGTGAAGTCTGCAGGGTTCACGCGGTTCCGCCGGGTGGCCGAGACGCCCTTCAACATGGTCTTCGAGGCGCGTCCGTGACAGGTGCGGACGCCCCATTCGCGGCGGCAGGCTCAGCGGGGAGCGAGCCTGCCGCTGCGGCAGTGGTTAACCCGTCCGGGCGGCGTGAGCAGTCGCGAGCGTGCTACCCCGATGCTGATGGGTACGTCGAGCGCGCGGGGACCCGGATCTTCTACGAGGTGTACGGCCAGGGCGAGCCCACTGTCCTGCTTATGCCGACATGGGAGATCGTGCATTCGCGGTCGTGGAAGTTCCAGATCCCGTATTTCGCCCGGCTCGGCAAGGTGGTGACGTTCGATCGTCGCGGCAACGGGCGGTCCGATCGGCCAGGCGAGGTAGCGGCCTACAACCGCCGCGAGATAGCGGACGACGCGCTGAAGGTACTCGACCAAGCCGGTGTGCAGCGGACGGTCGTGGTGTCCTGGTGCGGGTCGGGCGAGGAGCTAGCGCTTGCGGTCGGGCATCCCGACCGTGTCAGTGGGCTGGTTCTGATCGCGCCAGACTGGCTCGTGACTCCGGAACCGGCGGATGAGGAGGGGCCGTTCTCTTTCGAAGAGACCCTGACGACAACCGATGGCTGGGCTAAGTGGAACCGGGACTACTGGATCCGTGACTGGCCTGGCTTCGCCGAGTTCTTCTTCGGCCGATGCTTCACAGAGCCGCATTCCACCAAGCAGATCGAGGATGCGGTCGGCTGGGCCCTCGAAACTGACCCGCAGACGATCCTGCGTGGCATGGACGCTGACTGGTTCAACGACGCCGAGACCGTGCGGCAGCTATGTGCCCAGATTCGCTGCCCGACCCTGGTTATCCAGGGCACTGACGATGCTGTCGTCGGACCAAGCCGCGGCGCCGCGGTTAAGGAACTGATCCCGTCGGCCAGCCTGGTGACGATGGAGGGGAGCGGTCACGGCCCGATGTTGCGCGACCCGGTCAGGTCGAACCTCATTATCTGGGACTACGTGACCACCGTCACCGGGGCCGGCGGGACCGGTCAGCAGCACGGGGGTACCTGGCACCGCGGCCGGTCACGAAGCAAGCGAGCGCTGTATCTGTCCTCGCCGATCGGGCTCGGGCACGCCCAGCGCGACGCCGCGATCGCCGATGAGCTGCGCAAACTGCACCCCGATCTGGAGATTGACTGGCTTGCCCAGCATCCGGTCACCGACGTGCTCACGGCACGGGGGGAACGGGTAAGTCCGGCGAGTGCGCATCTTGCCAGCGAGTCTGGTCACATTCAGTCCGAGTCGGCCGGCCACGACCTGCACTGCTTCAACGCGTGGCGGCGCATGGACGAGATCATGGTCGCCAACTTCATGGTCTTTCGTGACTTGGTCTCCGGCGAGCACTACGACCTCTGGATCGGCGACGAGGCGTGGGAACTCGACTACTACTTGCATGAGAACCCGGAGCTGAAGTCAGCGGCCTATGCGTGGCTCACCGATTTTGTCGGCTGGTTGCCGATGCCCGATGGCGGACCCAGGGAAGCGCTGCTGACCGCGGATTACAACGAGGAGATGATCGAACACATCGCCCGCTTCCCGCGCGTGCGTGACAGGGCGATCTTTGTAGGCGACGCGGCTGACATAGTGCCGCACAGCTTCGGGCCAAACCTGCCGTCGATCCGCGAGTGGACACAGCGGCACTTCGACTTCGCCGGTTACGTCACGGGCTTCGATCCGGCGGACTTTGCCGATCGGCAGGCACTGCGGGCCGATCTCGGCTACCGGAACGACGAGCAGGTATGCATCGTCACCGTTGGCGGATCGGGCGTCGGCGGCGCGCTGCTCCGGCGCGTCATAGCTTCCTATTCGGCCGCCAAACAGCTAGTCCCGCAGCTGCGAATGATTGTGGTCGCAGGCCCGCGGATCGATCCTGCCACTCTGCCCGCAGCGGAAGGGCTGGAGATCAAGCCGTACGTGCACAACCTGTACCGGCACCTAGCCGCGTGTGATCTAGCCATCGTGCAGGGCGGCCTGACAACCTCGATGGAGCTGACCGCCAACCGGCGGCCATTCCTGTACTTCCCGCTGAAGAACCACTTCGAGCAGAACTTCCATGTGCGGCACCGGCTCGATCGGTATCGCGCGGGCCGCTGCATGGACTTCGATCTTGCCGAACCAGACGCGATAGCTGCCGAAATCGCCGCTGAAATCGGCCGGGATGTTGACTACCTCCCGGTCGCGACTGACGGCGCGGTGCGAGCAGCCGGGCTAATCGCAGAGATGCTCTAGCTAGCTCGGCAAACCGGTGATTAACGAATCCCTTTTCTCGCACATGTGGCCGGTCGGTAATGGATCCTGCAATCGGGAGACCTTTAGCGCTCAGGGGAGGACCAGATGTCCGCAGTCACCGACTTGATCGACGTCCAAGCTGATGCTTTCCGGTCCCGTGACTTGGAGCGGTTTATCGCCTGTTACACCGACGACGCAGTGATCCGGGACTTTCGTGGCAACGTCATGATGGCCAACGCGGCCGTCATGCGCGAGCAATACGGGCAGCTGTTCGCTGGTAGCCCCGACCTCGACATGCAGATCCCGAACAGGATCGAGTCCGGCGGGTTCGTAGTTGACGAGGAGCACCTGACCGGCTTCAACATGCCCGGGACGCCAAGCGAATTCACCGCTATCGTCACATACTTCGTGCGGGACGCGAAGATCACCGAGGTCGTCATCGCCGCAAGTTGATCAGCCTCACCGACCGGTCAACGACGCCTGCGATGCCTTTGCGCCCGCGGCGGGCGCGTTGCCAGCCGATCGAGTGAGAGCGCCCGCTCCGGCAATTCGGGCCGCGATGACCACCGGTATCAAGGTCAGCGCGATAACGATCGACACGACCACGTTGACTTCAGGCAACTGCTGGCCGAGCCGGATCGCGCCGAAGATCCACAACGGCAGGGTGTTCTGCGCGCCAGCCGTGAAAACGGTGACGATCACCTCGTCGAATGACAGCGCGAACGCCAGCAGGGCACCGGATACCAGAGCTGTAGCCATCAGTGGCAGGGTGACATGCCACAGCGTCTGCCAGCCGCGTGCGCCGAGATCCATCGATGCCTCGGATAGCGAGCCAGACATCCGGCGCAGCCGGGCGACCACGTTGTTGTAGACGACAACGATGCAGAAGGTTGCGTGCCCGACGATGATCGTCAAGATGCCAAGCGTGGTGCCGGTGAAAGAAAAAAACGAGTTCAGTGCGATGCCGGTGATAATGCCAGGCAGGGCTAGGGGCAGCACCAGCAGGAACGAGATCCCCTCGCGGCCGAAGAACTTGAACTGGTTCACGGCGTAAGCCACGGCTGAACCCAGCAGCATTGCGATCGCGGTAGAAATCAGGGCGACTTTGATCGAGAGCAGGAATGCCGTGCGAACCTGCGAGTCATGCCACGCCACGCTGAACCAGTGCAGAGTGAAACTCGATATGGGCCAGCTCTCAATGTTCGACTTATTGAACGCGTACACCACGATGAGCACGATCGGGATGAACAGGAACGCCAGCACCGCGGCAACCCAGATGCGAAGTGCAACACGCAAGCCGCGTGACTCCATCTACACCGCCTCCAGGGCGCCGAGCGCGCGCGCACACAACAGGTATACGGCCATGATCGCGATGGGAATCATGGCCATGGCGGCAGCGAACGGGACGTTGTTGGCTATTCCGATGTTGGTGTAAATGATGTTGCCCATAAAGTTGGCGCTCGTGCCACCGACCAACAGTGGTGTGATGTAGTCGCCGAGAGTCAGTGAGAAAGTGAAGATCGAGCCGGCCACGATGCCTGGCAACGCCAGCGGAATGATAACCGACCGCGTGGTTCGCCAGGTCCGTGCACCGAGGTCTTGCGAGGCCTCGAGCTGCGAGGGCGGAATCCTCTCCAGGGCTGCGTAGATCGGGATGATCATGAACGGCAGCCAGATGTAGCAGAAGACCGTGAACACGGCCCAGTTGGTGTAGATCAAGTGCACCTGGCTCAGGCCTACCTTGCCAAGGCCCCAGTCCAGCGCTCCGCCATGGGTGAAGATCAGCAACCATGAATACACCTTGGCGAGATAGCTTGCCCATAGCGGCAGCAAGATCGCCACAAACAACGCCGTCCTGGTCCGTGGCGACGCAATGCGGGCCATGTAATACGCGAACGGGAACGCCACGACTGCATCGACCACCGTGACGGCTGCAGCCATGCCGACGGTTCTGCCTATCACGCCGCGGTAGGCAGAGCTCGAGAAGATCTGGCTGAAGTTGGTGAAGCTCCAGATCCGCTCGATATTGGTCGTGAATGGGTTGATCTGCCAGAACGCGGTGATCAGCAAGACAACAAGTGCCGCCAGGTAGATCAGGACGAACCACGCCAGCGGCGGAGTGAGCAGGATGGTGGCCCGGGCCCACGGCCGACGCCACAGCGCCGCCGAAACGCGCAGGCCGAAACCATCCCGCTCCCGATGACCGCCTGGCTCTGTTGCAGTGGTCAGCGCCATGGCCCACCGGCCGCCAGCAGATCGGTCAGGTCAATCACTTGACCTGGGTATTCCATGCCGCCACCCAGTCGGCATACGGCACACAGTCTGGCTTTCCGTTGTCGCACGTTGCGATTGGTGTCTTCCAGAGCGCAATTGACTTGAAGTAGCTCGACGGGGCGTTCGCGTGGTACTGCGCACACGAACCCGCCTGGATTTTGTCCATGTAGCTGCAGGCGAGGGAGTTGTCCGGCGTCTCGCCGTAGTTCACTGCCTGCTGGGCCTGCACCTGGGGCGTGCTGATGTAGCGCATCCACATGTAGGCGCAGTTGATGTCTGGGGCCTTGGCCGCGAGCATCCACGTGTCAGCCCAGCCGGTCGCGCCCTCACTCGGGATCGTGTCACCGATCGGGAATTTGGCCGCCTTCAGCGTGCTCACCTGGTATGGCCAGCCTGCGCCGAGCGTGGCATTGCCGTTCTTGAAATCGAAGATCTCCTGAGAGGCAAGGGCCCAGTACTTCTCGATTAGCGGCTTCTGTGTGGCGAGCAGGCTGACCGCTGCCTGGAACTGCGGCTGGGTCAGCTCATACGGGTCAGTGATGCCCAGCGATGGCTTGTGCTTTTGAAGGTAGAGCGCTGCGTCCGCTATCTGGATCGGGTTGTCGGGCACCGTCACCTGACCCTTGTACTTCGGGTCGTAGATGACGCTCCAGGACGTCGGCGCCGTGGCGAACTTCTTCTTGCTATACATCAAGACGTTCGGTCCCCACTGCAGGGACACGCCGTAGTGGACGCCGTCGATGGTGTTAAACGGCGGTGACTTGAACGCCGGGTAGAACTGCTTCCAGCTCGGAATCAGGTTGATGTTCACCGGCCGTGCATCGCCGGCGTACAGGATCCGCAGGTCTGCGTCGCCCGACGATGACACCATGTCGTACTGGCCGCCACCGCCGTTCTTCATTAGCGAGACCATCTCATCGGAGCTGCCCGCGTACTTCGCGTTCACCTGACAACCCGTCTGTTGCTCGAACGGCTTCACCCAGATGGGATCGAGATAACCTTCCCAGGCGATCAGATTGAGCTTGCCCTCGCCTTTGCCGATCTTCTGCAGGACTGGCAGGTTCGCGGTAGGTACCTTCTGTCCCGCAGCTGTCCCCGTCCCGCCGCCGTTGCCGCTGGAGCCGGAACTGCCGCAGCCGACAGTTATGAGCGCCGCGCTGGCTAGCACCAGCGCCGCTTGCATGCGGCGCGACTTTGGCCGCACCCTTAGTGTCCTCATTTTTGCTTCCCTCCCCGGGCGCGTACTAGCCGTCGTGCCCCTGCGGAATTGTTGCTGCCTGCTCTGGCCGCCAGGCGATTCGCACTCGTCGTCCCCTGCCGTCGTGGGAGTGAGACGGTGCCTCGGCGTTCTGTCGCGCGACGACCAGTTCGCCGCCGCTGTCGAGCTCTACTGCATACCGGGTCAGCACGCCGGCGTAGCTGACCTCGCGGATGACCCCGATTTCTACGTGGCTGCCGGACGGCTCTGGCTGCTCGTCGTCGAGCAACGTGATCTTTTCCGGCCGGACGGTAAACAGCGCGCCGTCGCGGTCGATTACGTTTGAGACCCCGATGAACCCCGCCACGAACGAGGTGGTCGGGCGCTCATAAACCTCGATCGGCTCGCCAACTTGCTCGATCCTGCCCAGATGGAGTACGGCGATCCGGTCACTCATCGTCAGCGCCTCTTCCTGATCATGAGTGACGTAGATGAAGGTAATCCCGACCTCGCGTTGCACTCGCTGCAGCTCCAGCTGCATCTCCTGGCGCAGCTTCAAGTCAAGGGCACCGAGTGGCTCGTCGAGCAGCAGAACCTCGGGTTCGTTGACGATCGCCCGAGCCAGCGCGACCCGCTGACGCTGGCCACCGGAGAGCTGGGCTGGCTTGCGATCGCCGAGACCGGCTAGCCGGACCATCTCCAATGCGTTCTGGCTCCGTTCAGTCCGCTCAGCTTTTCGAATGCGCTTAACCCGGAGCCCATATTCAATGTTCTCGGCAACGGTCATATGCGGAAAAAGGGCATAATCCTGGAACACCGTGTTGACGTCTCGTGCGTACGGCGGCACGCGGGTAACGTCCCGTCCGCGCAGTTCGATCCGCCCAGCGTCAGGCCGCTCGAAGCCTGCGATGAGCCGCAGCAGTGTGGTTTTGCCCGATCCGGATGGGCCGAGCATGGTAAAGAACTCGCCTTCCCGGATGGTCAACTCGACATCGTCAACTGCGGCCACGTCCCCGTAGCGCTTGTGCAGGCCCGCAACATGAACGGCAGCCCGCTCGGCTGACACACCGGCAGAAGGCTGCTCTGAGGCCGCGTCTGCGATCATTCGGTGGTTGTACCACGGTGCAGACCGGCGTCGCAACGCCGGGTATGACCTGCTCAACACGGTTGGACGCGACCTTGCCTGCAGACATGATTGGTACATGAATAGCCGGGCAGAAACCGTCACAAACCCAGCTGACCTGGGAATCCTGGACTCGGCGCAACTATTGCGCAGTCGTGAGCTGTCGGCTGTCGAGCTGCTCGCGGCTTGCCAGCGGCGTATTGCCGAGCGCAACGGCGGGCCGCCGAGCTTTGACGGCACGCCCAGCGCGGTCAACGCCTGGGCCAGGCTGTATCCGGATCTGGCGCAGGACATGGCGGTGGCAGCCGACGCGGTGCTAACGCGCGACGGCCATGCCGCGCCGTTTCTGTGTGGCATACCGGTCGCCCTGAAGGACCTCATCGAAGTCAGCGGGCTGCCGATAACCGCGTCGAGCCGGGTGCTGGCAGACAACGTCGCGACCGGAGATGCCACTGTGTGGGCACGGCTGGCCGCGGCCGGCATGGTTCTGGTTGGGCATGCACACACACATGAGTTCGCCGCCGGTGGCACAACCGACCAGGTTGGGAACCCTTTCGCGCTGGATCGGTCCGCGGGCGGTTCAAGCGGCGGGTCAGCCGCTGCGCTTGCCAGCGGCATGGTGCCAGCGGCCCTCGGGACCGACACCGCTGGATCCCTGCGCATCCCGGCCTCGCTGAGCGGCATCTGCTCGATGAAGCCCACTCACGGCCTGGTGCCGATCGCCGGCATCATCCCGCTGGCACCGAGCCTGGATCATGTCGGGCCGATGGCGCGCTCGATGGCCGACTGCGGAGCCTTGCTAACGGCTCTGGCGGCCGGAGGCGCGGAGCCAACGCCGTTGATGCCCCCGCCGCCAGATCCTGGCGAGTTCCCGATGCGTGCCAGCCACGCAGTCACTCCGCTTGCGGGCGTCACGATCGCGCTGACCGATCGGCCCGAGACGGTGGGCGTCACCGCTGAGGTTGCCAGCGCGCTGGAAGGAGCTGTGGCGGCCGCGCGAACCCTGGGTGCACGGATCGTGACGGTCCCTGCGGCTCCCGACCTATCGGCCGTGGACTTCAGCGTGATCTTGCTGACGGAGGTTGCTGCGCATCACCAGCGTTACCGAGGACTGGACGGACTGTATAGGACCAGCATTCTCGAGTTCATCGAGGCGAGCCGCTCGTTCACCTCCGCTGAGTCGTACTTGCATGCGCAGCAGCGTCGCGCAGGACTGACCGCTGAGTGGGAGGAGTGGTTCACCCAGCATGGCGTGGATGTCATCCTCGAGCCGACGACGCCATGCACGGCGCCGCTGCGTGGCGGTGGGTATGGGTCGGGCGAGAAAGCCGGCGATGGCGATCCGCTGATCAGGCTGACCGCAACCTGGAATGGAACGGGGTTTCCCGCCGCTAGCTTGCCCGCAGGTCTCGGCAGTACCAGCAATTTGCCCGTTGGCATCTCGGTGATCGGACCGCGCGGTGCCGATGCCACGGTGCTACAAGTCGCCATTGACCTACAGGAGCACGCGCTTGGAATGCTGCCCATAGCCGATCCGGCCAGCTCTCATGCTTGACAGCGCGAGTCACCCGGCCAGCAGCACCCCCACGAACAAGGCGGCGAGTGCCGTGATGGCGGTAGCCGCACCGAATATGGCCAAGCCGGCCTTGGACTTCGCCCGGGCATGCAGAGCCGCGAAGACACCAGAGGCGACGACAACTACCAGCTTGACGATCAGTGTGGTCTTGTAACCAGGGTCATGGCCGATCTGGCCGCGGACAGCGACGATGTTCCACACGCCGGTGATGACGAGCACAGCGAAGGCCATCCACGCAACTTGGTTGAACTTGCCGGCCGCAGCTCGAGGGACTTCAGTGCCGAATCGCCGCAGGACTGGCACAAGTGCGGCTAGGACAATCTGACCGCCAACCCAGACGGTCGCGGCGAGCACATGCAGGAATAGCCGCACCGTGTCCCAGCTGACGGAGAGCAATTGATCGCATTCCTTTCTGCGTTGCTTGTGGCATGAGTGCGGTCCGTCCCCGACCATTTCATTATCAGCAAGCTGCATGAGTGCCGGCGTGAGGTCGGCGAGAGGGGAGCCCCCGTGTCACCAGCCAGCGACTATCTGGACTATTCGGGCCGCGCCGACAAGCTCAGCGGGGGCGCAAGGAAGGTCCAGGTCGACACATTTGCCGGGACCTTCGGCGTCTGGGTGAAACGGATCGGCAACAACCCAGACCTAAAGTTGCTGCTCCTGCACGGTGGGCCGGGCGCAACCCATGAGTATTTCGAGTCGTGTGACAGTTACCTGCCCGCTGCGGGCATCGAGTACTACTACTACGACCAGCTCGGATCCGGTTTCAGCGACCAGCCAGATGATCCGTCGCTGTGGGACCTGGATCGGTTCGTGTCGGAGGTCGAGCAGGTCAGGCAGGCGCTGGGGCTAGGGCCGGACAACTTCGTCCTGCTGGGTCACTCATGGGGCGGGATTCTGGCGACGGAGTACGCGCTCAGCCATCAGGAAAATCTGCGCGGACTGGTGATCTCAAACATGATGTCCAGCGTTCCGGCCTATAACCAGTACGCCGACAGCGTGCTGGCGCCGGAACTGAACCCGGCGGCACTGGCGGAGATCAAGTCGCTCGAGGCGAGCAAGAAAACCGAAGATCCCCGGTACATGGAATTGCTGCTGCCGCACTACACCAATCATGTGCTGCGCATGCCGCCAGCCGACTGGCCCGACCCGGTCCAGCGCGCGTTCGCCCACATCAATCCGGCGATCTATGTGTCCATGCAGGGACCCAGTGAGCTGGGCATTGTCAGCGAAGCGAGTCTGTCGGGCTGGGAGCGGACTGCTTCGCTCGGCGAGATTACTGTGCCCACGCTGGTCATCGGGGCTCAGTACGACACGATGGACCCGGCATACATGGAGATGATGGCCAGGCTGCTGCCCGCCGGACAGTACTTGCATTGCCCTAACGGCAGTCACATGGCCATGTATGACGACCAGCAGAGGTATTTCTCCGGCCTGATCGAATTCCTCACATCGCTGAAGTAGGTACGGCCGTTACAAGCCATTCGGGAACGTGATCGTTTCCGGTGCGACCAGCGGAGTGCCGACCTCGAGCTGGATCTGCGCATGAGCAGTGAGGGGAATGAACCTCGGATTGCCCTGGAAGACCTTGCCGTTGTAGATCGCGACCACATGACCCTTGGCAGGACCAACCTGGTTCGGCCCAAGCGGCTGGCCCCACTCATCGAAAAAGTTGCCGAGCGTGTAGGTCCTGTGCACGGGCGACTCAATATGAACGATCCCGTCAGAGGCATGAGTATGCAGCCAGTAGAAGCAGGTGCCGGAGCCGATGAACGGGCCGGCCGCGGTGTTCTGCGCGCGCGCACCGGGGATTCCGATCGCCGCGGGAACCTGGCGCGCTGAGCCGTTCACGAAGATCGCCAGGTGGGCGTGGATATGGAAGATCGTCTGCTCGTTGGTTTGACAGCTGATGCCGTCAACCTTCTGGCCGGTCGCCGCCGACGCCGTGCTGGCAAGCGCAGGACCCGCCGGCACCGGCACTCCTTCTGGTCCGTTGGCGCCGGCAGGTGGCGCGGCCTTGAGGCTGCCGAGCGTGCTGAGTGCCGCGAGGCTGTAGTGCCCCGTATTGGTCGCTCCGGCAGATCCGCTGTTGGCGGTCACCGCGATCACGATGCCAACGACCGCGCCCACTGCTACAACCGCGCCTCCAGCCCAGGCAAGCAGCTTGTTGCGACGCTTGCGCCGAGCTTCGGCGGCCCGCAGCTCAGCGAGCTTCTGCCGCGCGATTTCCCTGTTCCTGGCACCCTTGGACACAGGACGTCTCCCTAACCGGCCCCGACTGTGACGATGTCAGGCTATAGGGGATACAGCAGCGGCTACGCCAACGCGGGCAGCTTGCAGCCAAAAGTCGTAAGAGATTAGTTGCCAGAGCTTAGTGGCGACCTCCGGGCCCACGTCCGAGATCGATAGTGAGCCGGATGGTAACTGTGTCGCCTATCTCGATCCCCTCGGCCTTTCGGATGTGGTCTTTGAGCGGCACGATGTACCGTCCGTCCTTGGGCCACAGGGAGGTGGACCACCCCGTTCCCCCGATCTGAGCGGTCACGGGAATCATCCCCCAGCCGTAGCTGACCAGGGCTGACGTGGCTTCTACCTCAACGCTTTCCTCGTCGGGAACCGTGACGAAGTGATAGGGCGATGGACCGCGCCAGTGCCACACCTCGCCGCTGAACTTGACTTCCATCACACACCCTGCCCGGCCAGAGATTCTGACGTCGCGGACTGCCCAGGCGTGGTCACTGCCGATAGCTCCTGCATCGATTCCTGGATGATGTCCGACAACGGACGCTCGGCAGGCCCGTTCACCCAGCGATCGAAGGCGATCTTGAAGATCGCCATGCCCGCCTCGGCGGCCAGACTCGCGGCGGGGTCGCTGACACCGCGCCGTCGCAACGCCTCGGCGGTTGCAGTAGCAAGTGATGCGAGCTTGATCAGCTCACGCTCACGGAGCTCTGTATTGGCGGCGATGATGGCCTGGCGCTGCTGCGCGAACTCGTGCCGTTCCTCGAAGATCTCGGTGGCGACACCCGTGAGCGCTGCGACGATCGCCTCCATCGGCGACATAGCGGCAGGTGCTTCGTCCACCTTGCGAACAAGGAACTGCTCGAGAATGTTCGAGCCGCCGAACAGCACTTCGCGCTTGTCGGCGTAGTGCCGGAAGAACGTTCGCTCGGTGAGCCCAGCGCGCTCGGCGATCTCGGCGACCGTCGTGTTCTCGAAGCCGCGCTCGCGGTATAGCTCCATCGCGGCCTTCTCCAGTCGGCCACGTGCGTCCGGCTGCCATCGACCCATGCCGAGATCTTACGTGATGACAGTGACTGTCATCGAGTGATACAGTGATGACAGTCACTGACATAGGACGGCTTTGGCAGGCGGGAGCCAGACCACAGGAGGTCTTTCAATGCGCGTATTCGTCACGGGGGCGTCTGGGCATGTCGGTTCAGCTGTCGTACCCGAGCTGCTCGCAGCAGGTCATGAGGTCGTCGGCCTGGCCCGTTCGGATCGATCTGCCGCTGTTCTAGCCGCAATGGGTGCCGAGGTGTACCGCAGCGAGCTCGACGATCTCGGCGGCCTCGGGGCGGCAGCCGCCGCCGCCGACGGCGTGATTCACCTGGCCTTCAAGCACGATGCCATGGTTACCGGCGACTACGGCAGCGCCATCGCGGCCGACTTGCGTGCAATCCAGACTTTCGGCGAAGCGCTCGCTGGGACGGGAAAGCCCTTCGTCGGCACGTCCGGGACCCTGATGCTCGCGATGGCCGGGCTTGGGCGTATCGGCACCGAATCTGACGTGACCGAGGCGGCCGGGGGGCGGACCGACGCGGAGAACGCAGTGATCGGTTTCGCCGAACGCGGCATCCGGCCTTCGGTTGTCCGCCTGCCACCCACCGTGCACAGTTCGCTCGATCATCACGGGTTCGTGCCGTCCTTGATCGCCATAGCCCGGGACAAGGGAGTCGCCGGCTACGTCGGCGAGGGGTCGAACCGCTGGCCTGCCGGGCACACTCTGGATGCCGGCCACCTGTACCGGCTGGCCCTGGAATCTGCGCCCGCCGGTTCGCGACTGCACGCCGTCGGCGACGAGGGAGTGCCATTCCGGGACATCGCCGAGGCACTTGGCCGGAATCTGAACGTGCCGGTGGTCAGCATCGCGGCGGAGGACGCAGACGCCCACTTCGGCTTCCTCGGTCCGCTTGTCCAGCTGGATAACCCGACGTCAAGCCTGCAAACGCAAGAGTTGCTTGGCTGGAAGCCGGCACATCCCGGCCTGATCGAGGACATAGACGAGGGCCATTACTTCGCAAACCCCGCCTGAGCCGACAACGGGGACCGATGTAGGCAGCGCTTGGCGCAAGGGGCAGCGGGGCGGAGGAAGTGCTTCCCGCCCAGTTCTGGTGCCTGAATTGACCAAGATTGCGAGCTTGGTTTGCGCTGGTTCGCCCGCGCTGGTGTCCGGGCATGCTGTGAGTGCGGGCCGACCGTGACGGGGGTGAGTGATGGTTGCCGATACTGACAGCGCGCCCAGTGCCGATGAGCTTGCTCCAATCGATTACCTAGCTATCGAGTTTCCTGCGGGCCGGGTTAGTGGCAAGGGATTCGATCGGCTTCGCACTCTGTCCCGGCAGGGCATCATCCAGATACTGGACACCGAATTCATCCTGAAAGATGCCGCCGGACAGGTACGGACAGCAGAAGCGTCCGAACTGGATGGCCCCAGCATGGCTGACTGGGTCGGCGCCTCGTCTGGTCTGCTTGACGCAGCGGACATCGCGGAGATCGGCTCCGCTATTCAACCTGGCAGCGCCGCGGTGGTGATCGTGTACGAGAACCGATGGGTGCTCGGCGTGGTGGATGACTGGCGCCGCGAAGGAGCCAGGCTGATCGCCGACGGCGGTCTGGCCGCCGACGACGTCGTCACGGCACTCGACGAGACTGAGCCTTCATGACCAACGGGAGATCCACATGGGCCTGATCAAGACCGCGGCCAAGGTCGCGGTCGCCAGTTCAGTGCACGGCCGGATCCAGCGACGCCAGCAACTGCGCTGGGCGCAGCAGGATCAGCAGCAGGCAGGCGGCGCGATTCCCGCTCAGGGATACGGGGCGCCAGCGAGTCACGAGTACCCGGCGCAGCCGGGAACGTCGGCCGCCGGGCCAGACTATATGAACGATCGGCTTGGCCAGTTGGCCAAGCTCGGCGAACTCAAGAACGCCGGCGTCCTGACTGACGCCGAGTTCGAGGAGCAGAAGGCGCGCATCCTGAATCAGTTATCTGCCGCCTCTGCGCAATTCGAGGGCGCTCGGGGGTCGGCTACGTGGCCGTCGCGGTGGTATTTGTTGCTCATGGACGTTAGCTCCGCTGCTGCTCAAGTCCGATCGTTATTACGCGAAGCCGGTTTCTTAGAGTGGGAGCCCGGGCGACGAGGCTTTGCAGTCGAAGGCGACCCTCAGGGTGGCTGGGTAGTCGTTAGTTGCGTGTCGGGGGTCGGCTTCCTTCCGGGCGCGGCGCTGCGGCGCAAGCGTGACCTGCGACAGTACCGGGACATACTTGCGGCGGCGGGTTACCACGTGACGGATAGTCCGTGGATCGCGGCCGAGTTGCGGGTGACTGACGCGGCGGAGGTCTGACGCAGGACCCTGGCTGACTCTGAGGGCAACGGGGTTGACCTGGCCATCTGGGGTTAGCTCGTCGCTGGCAGGGCCTCGCCCTGGTTGGCTGCCGCCATTGCTAGGCCGTCCGATCATCCCGGGCTAGGTGGCGGCGGGCTCGTCGGCGGCGGAGTCGTGGGCGGTGGTGTAGTCGGCGGTGGTGTCGTGGGCGGCGGAGTCGTGGGCGGTGGTGTAGTCGGCGGTGGTGTCGTGGGGGGTGGAGTCGTTACAGGGGCCGTGGTTGGCGTTGGGGACGGCATGACGAACGGGGGCGGCGGGTTTACTCCCTGAGTCGTTGATTGTCCAGAGACAGGCAGCAGCGCGGAAATAGGGATGGCGGGTGCCCCGCTCTTTTTCGGCTGGCCGGTGGCAGTAGGGTGCGGCGCCGCGGATAGCTGACCTGACGGATTCGCTTCGCCTCCTGGCACTATGGCGGCGCGGTCGGGACCATGGCCATGATCGGGACCGGCGAAGTGCATGACCGCCCAGGTGAGCCCGCCGAGGGCGACAGCAGCTGCAGTCGCGAGTTGGAGCCCGCGACGAACGACAGCGCGCCGGGAGGTAACACGGTCGGAGTTTCCCCTCACGCGGCCAGGAGACAACCATCGGTCATCACCTTCCGGTGTCGGCGGCGTCGCAAGCGGCAAGCTCGTAATCTCGTCGAGGCCGGGACCGGTCCTGATTCCCGGCACAGCCGCAGTGTGAATAAACTTTTCCTCGGCGTTGATCAGTCGACGGTAGGCCTCCCCGGCTGGAATCGAGAGAACTGCGCCAAGCTCTGCCGGGCGGATGCCATGCCGGTAGACGAGATCGAGGATCTCGCGATCGCTGTCTGTTAATGCTCGGAATGCCGACAGTACGGCGACCTGCTGCCCTGTAGTGACTGCTGGTGCCGGCACTGCGTACGAGGGCTCAGTGTTTGCTAACTGAACAAGGGCGATCGCCTGCCTGCGGGCGAGAGCAAGGAGCCACGCGCGGCGGTCCGTACCGGAGAGAACTGAATGGGCCGAAGCCATGACGGAGCGCGCTGTATCGGCAGCGCCGGCCTCCCCGCCGAGCAGTGCACGACAATAGTCGAACAGGTGCGCCAAGTGAGCAGCATTGGCGTCGCCATGTGCAACCGGCTCAGGTGCCGCGGCGCTTGACATTCCGGGCCCGTTAGCCTCCCGCATGGCCCCTCCCGGCCAACCACGCTGCCCCTCATCAGGTGGGGTAAACGCGCGTCCCAATCGATGGTAGACCGAGAGCCGCTGCGTTCGGGACAACGCAGCGCAATAGGGTGACTACCTTGAGTGTGGCGTAGTGCGCATCTAGCTCTTATCGCTCACGGTTGACAAGGGCAAGTGCTAGCCGACTTTGTAGGTATACGGAATCTTGACTAGCTCGTCTCCGGAGAACGTGGCCACGTCGAAGGTATCGACAGCGATGTAGCCGTGGACCACCGTGCCTTTAGGCGCATTCGGCGTGATGGTGAGCGTGATGGTCCCCTTCTGCCCGGGCCCAAAGCTGAGCGGTGAATACGTGGCGCTGGAGTTGACGCTCAGCGCCCAGACATCGCCGCTGTCGGCCGACACCGCTGCGTCGAAGCGGTGTGTGGTCGCGATTGCGGTCAGGTTCACGGTGCCGGTGGTCGTTGCCGTGAAAGGCCCGGTCGCCTCCGGTAGCGCGAAGAACACCCCCGGCGCTATCTCTGGCGCTGAGAGCGAAGCGATCGACGCGTGATCGGAGGATGTGCCGAGCACGTCTGGGTCGCCGTTCGCAGCAGAGACATCCATTGTGATCGGCACAGTCCCCGACGCCGCCACGAGCAGTTTCCTCGTGCCAGTTGGCACAAACCAATCCGGGCGGGCTGCGAGCGGCAGCGGCACATTGTTCACGCCGCTTCCAAGCAGTCCAAGCCTCGCGACGCTATCAAGGCGTGCGTCGGCGAAGAAGTCCTTCCTGATGTTGCCGGTGTTCGTCACGGTGACGGTCGCGGTGATCGGATGTCCGGCCTTGAGCACCTTCCTGGCCGAGTGCGGCAGGCCCGTTGAGCTAATCCGCGGCGGTGCGAAGGAGATCGCTCCGCGGAACGGCACGCTCATGTGCGAGCCGTCGATGGGTCCGGAGACCAGCAGTGTCAGAGTCCAGCGGCCGTGCTGTGGGCGGCTGCGGAAAAACTGCATGGTCTTGCCAAAACCGACGAAGTTGTCATGGGCGTCGAAGTGGTCTGTTGACTGGATGTCGACTGGCTGACCATTCGGGTCGACCAGGAACCCATGCACGTCGAAGTTCGAGTTCGCGAGGCGGATGCCGACGTTAAGAGATCGCTTGCCACGTGGCTGGTCGAACCTGTAGGTGAAAGACTGGCCCGCGTTGGCCGGCGCAAAAGCGCCGGTCAACGTGCCTGAGAACGAGCCGCCGTGCACCCCGATCGGGATGAGTGAACGCAGCAGGATCGGGACGCTGCCGTCTGTGCTACTTCCGGTGCCCAGGCGCAGCGACAGGCTCTCGCCACCAGCCCGGCCAGCCCTGACCGTCACGCTGAAGGTCCGCGACTGACCTGGCGCGAGCTTCGCCGACGGTGGTGATACCAAGCCAGTCCGGTGGAACTTCTGAGTGAAGTAATTGAAGGTCACCAGGCCGCTATAGACGGATGCGTTGTTGACCGTGAATATGACCGCCGTCCACGTTCCCGCCATTGGCTTACGCACTTCGACGTGACCGAAGCCGCTGTGGTCCGTCCCGATCATCGAGTACGCAGCCACCCGCCCAGTGGGGTCGAACAGCGTCTCGAATACTGCCGCCGGTGTCGCTGCCGCGTTCCAGGCGATGTTGCCATTCAGGTAATTCGCTCCGGTCGGCACTGTGAACTGATGCTCGGCGTAGAAGTCGGAGTTTCCCTCGCCATCGATGTAAGTCGGGCTCGCCGGATTGAGCGTGATGCTGCCAGTGTCTGCTGAAAGCTGCGTCGCGATGCCAGACACGGTCGGCGTAACTCGCTGACGGGCTGCGCCTTCGTTGGTGATCTTGACACCGAAGGTGTGCGAGCGGCCTGCGGCGACGGTGGCGGTCAGGGCCGAGGTGCCAATCAGCAGCGTTCTGCCTTGTCGACTGTGGGCGTTAATGGACTCGGCGAGTTGCACCGCCTTGAGGGAGTTGACCAGCCCAGCGCCCTGGTGATTGGCGGGCGCTCCCAGGCTGGTGGCGGTGCTGACGATGATGCGCTTGACGAGCGTCGGCGACGGCTTGGTGCCACTGTGGGTCTTGCCGTAAGCCTCGATGACTAGCGCTGCAGTAGCGGCTGTTTCCGCAGCTGACGCACCCGTGCCGCTGCCCGCCCATATCGGTGGCGGACTCGTGCCGTGGTCGATGTCGGCACAGCCGAAGAACCGACTCGTGTCGCTGCTGCACAGCGACCAGCCGCTGTCACCGGGGGCAACCACGGTGACCGTGCTCGGACCGAACTCGTTCGTCCCGCTCGAGCTCGCGGCTGCGATGTTGTTGTTCTCCCAGCCACCTGGCCCAAGCTGCGTGCCGTAACGGGTTGTCTGCCGGTAGAGGCGGTAGGTCGTCGTGCCGCCGACGGCGATCACGCCGGGCGTGGTCGCCGGTGAGCCGATGTTGTTGAACGGGCCCGCGTCGCCGCCGCCGGCAACGACCGTTACGCCTGCCGCGACCGCCGCCTTGTCGGCCCGGGCGACGGGGTCGTTTTGAGTATTGGGGACCGGGTTCTCTCCGGACGACTCGGTCAGCACATTGACGTGGTCCACCATGACAGCCCACTGGATTGCCTGGATGATCTGCGAGCTGAAAGCTCCAGCGTTCGGGCCGGCAACGTTCATAACGGCAAGGCTTGCCCCCGGTGCTATTCCCTCGATCTTGATGTTGCAGCCTGGCGGCAGCGGGTGTGACGGGTTGACGAACCCGGACAGGTCGTATGTCTGGTTGCCTTGTGACGCGATCGTGCCCGCCTCCAGAAACGCCTCGCGGCCATCGGTCGGCGCGCTCGGTCCAAAGCCGCTGAAGTCCCGATAGTCAAAAATCACGTGTTGGGCGTTCGATCGAATCAGGTCCGGGATGTTGGGGTCGATGCCGTCGGCGATGATGCCGACCTTGACCCCGGCACCGTCCACAATGGCGTCTGCCGCGTTGGCGTTAAGCACCTGACGCGCCTCGGGCTCCACAATTGGCACAGCCGGGTCACTGGGGCAGATCTGCTGCACTGATGCAGCAGCCCCGGTTATGCGCTGCCGGACTCGACCCAGCGAAATCGGGCCCGGCGCCGCGCTCAGCGGCATCAGGCGACGGTAGGCGTCTGGGACCACAGCTTGAACTGCCGGATTGGCCCGCAGTCTGGCAGCCTCGGCGGGCGAGATCGTCGCCGCAATCGCGTCAATGATGGCAAAGCTGTGTACGTGAGTGGCACGCACTTGGCTCAGCTCTGCCATGACGCCGGCCTGCGCCTCGCTGGCGGCACGCATCCGAGACTTGGTCGTGGCGCGGGCGGCCGGGTGAGCGGACAGCTGATTCCGCAGGATAATGATCGAGCGGTCAGTCGCGTGTGCCGATAATGTGCGGACCTGGGCTGCAGTCAAGACCGACCGGGTGCCCTTGAACACAACGTGGTTTCCGCGGGCGGTCGCGTGGCCCGAGGGTGTCGCGATAGCGATGCCGCTGACCGCCAGGGGGAGCACGCTCGCGACTAAGAATGCAGTTCGGCGCAACCGAGAACCAAAACGGCGCATGTGAGAACCCTCCCCTTAGCGGCGACGGTGGACTGCCCTGACTGCCGCCGTGATTTTCCGGCTCGAGGCCAGCTTGCACGTCCAGGATGGGTTGTCAATGCACGCACCGCTATATCTGCATACGTGTCCCCGCAACTGCTGACGGTTCGGCCAACGCGAGAAGTACTGGCGCCGTTCGAGCGTGGGCAGTACTAGCGCCGTTCGAGCGTGAGCAGTGGTTCAGGAAACTCAGGCGCTGGCGCGCCGGGATCTGTGGCAACGAGCTGCTCCAAGCGGCAGAAGCCGGCCTCCTGCTCGTCGGGAGTGAGATGAGCGAAGAATGAAAGGCTGCGCATGCGCAGCCTTTCGAGCATGTCACTGCGGGTGCCCATGGACGGTTCGGTGACTGTACCGAAGCTGGCGACGCCCCAGCCAGCCGACGTGAACGTTGTTATGACCTCGTGTAGCGGCGGAAACATCGAGGTGTCCACCTCAATGCCGCGGGGGAAGTGCTCCAGCCACCACGGCCTGGGATGGTGGTCGCTGAAGTTCGAGCGCAGTAGGAGCCGCCCACCGGGCCTGAGCACCCTGGCCAGCTCTCGGGCTGCCCTGGCCTTGTCCTGGACGTGGTGCCAGGACAAGAACATCAACGCGTAGTCGGCGCTGTTGGAGGGCACTGGCATGTCTTCAGCGGAGCCTGCCAGATACCGCACACTGGGATGCTGGGCTTGCGCTTGCGCGATCTCGCGCATGCGGACCGACGGTTCCACGCCGGTCACGGGCCCGAACGTCCGCGCGAGCGCGGGGGTGAACCGGCCAGTCCCTGAGCCGACGTCCAACCCTGTCAACGGACGCCGCGCTGGCAGCACCGCTTCGAATGCACTGATCCACACCTGCATCTGCTGCTCGCGAAGCTCGCGGCCACGTGCGTAGTCCTGGTACAGCTCCTTGTCATAATCGACCCGCCTCATCGCCTGTCAGCCTGGCAAGGCAGCCGTGCTTACCTGCAGCGATCCGCCACGGCCAATAAACGGATGGCCTTTGACTAGTTGAACTGCGCTATCCAGGTCAGCGGCCTCCAGGATGGAATAGCCGCCTGCGGGTCCGTCGGCGTGCCCGTCGGACACGGACCCGGAACTGACCGTCTTGGCAGGGCCAAGTGGCGCGCCTGGGTCGACTAGGGCATCGCCCACCGATGATGCCCATGCCATGAAAGCAGCCATAGCCTGCTGTACCTGGTCTGGCTCAGGTTCGCCCATGCCGTGATAGGTGACAAGGAATTTCGGCATCGCGCGTACCTCCTGTTGGCATCCTGGGGCGGCCATCGACTGACATAGCCACTGGTCCAGTCTTGCCTTCGGGTCTAGCGTGGGGAATGTCCAATCGAGCATAATTATTGTCAGATCGGCCAGTGCCTAGCGGCCGATGGGATGTTGTGGAAAGAGTCGACGCTGTTGCAGATGATGGGCTAAGCAGCCTGCTGCGCAACATCCGCGTCCGAAGCGTTGTTTACTGCTTGTCGGATTTCACTGCGCCGTGGGGCTTCAGCGTGGAGCACTCGCCGGTCGCCAAGTTTCACGTCGTACTGAGCGGCATCGGGATGCTGGCTGTCGGCGACGCTACGCCAATACCCCTGATGCGCGGTGACCTTGTGCTTCTGCCGCATGGGGACGGTCACACGATCAGCGACCAGCCCGACTCGCCGGTACGGCAGCTGAATGCGATCCTCGCTGATCATCCAGTTGATGAGGCAGGCCGGCTCGGCTATGGCGGCGACGGCAGTCATACCGAGCTGCTTTGCGGCGCCTTTGAGCTGGACCCAACGTTGCCGGACGAGCTCGCCCAGCTTCTGCCACCAGTGATGACCCTGGATTCCAGCACTGGCTTGTCGCGCTGGCTCGCGCCGTTGTTCGCGTTGCTGAGTGAAGAGACGCATGCCAAGGCTCCCGGCGCCGCGGCGACGTATGCCAAGCTCGCTGATGTCTTCGTCACAGAGGCCCTGCGCACCTACCTGGCGGCAGCCAACGGCATGATGCGCCTGGCCCACCCCGCCGGGCCCGATCCTGGCATTGCGCGGGTTATCAAGATGCTGGGCCGTTGCCCGGAGGGCCGCTGGAACGTGGATGTCATGGCCCGCTCGGCTGGGATGTCGAGAACGGCGTTCAACATTAGGTTCCGCGCAGTACTGGGCCAGCCACCCATGGCCTACCTCACCGAGCTTCGGTTGCGGCGCTCGGCAGGCTACCTCGCGACGACAACCAAGAGCGTGCGGGAGATTGCTCATCTGGTCGGCTACGACAACGAAGCGTCATTTTCCAAGGCTTTCAGCAGGCTGTTTGGCCGCCCGCCGGGTGCATACCGTCGGCGCAGGCTGGAAATTCCTAAGCAGGCACGTCCCTAGAAATGGTCGCTAAGGTGGTTGGGCTGCCCAGTTGATGTTTAGCCCGGCTGCGCCGGGTACGTCGTGATGCGATGGACTGGTGTCCAAGGCCACATCCTGGTGGGCGCTGGCTCCGTCATTGGGCGATCCCCTGGTTGCAATGACGCACCTACTCCTTCATGGGGATCGCCCTTAATGCTGCGTACGCGTCTTCTTCGACTCAGCACCAATCTGAGCGACATGGGTGATCCTGCTTCGGCAACGTGGACCACGAAATCTTTGGCTGGCCCATCCACCGCCGCGCATATGCGGCCGGTATTTGGGGAGTTGAGGTGCCGGGCGAAGAGAGGCGGGACCGTGGTCAGCATGCGTGACCTCAAGATCAAGCGATCATCTAGAAGACGACGCCATCCCGAGCTTGCGGCGGTTATGGAAAGGCTCGTCTCGGAGCCCGAGTCTGTCAGGCGCGGTCATGATCGGCCTGCATCATCGGCGTCGGCTGCAGGGTTAGGGAGGCTGTCGCGTAGCCGGTGAGATCTGACCTAAACTCACCGCCTATGACCAATCTGGACGAGCAAGGTCGGCCCGAGCCGCCGATTGCTGCCGACGAGACCGCTACGCTCCTCGGGTTCCTGGACTATCAGCGCGCCACCCTGGCGTGGAAATGCGCTGGCCTAGACGCAGCCGGGTTGAACACGAAGGTCGCTGCGTCGACCATGACGCTCGGCGGTTTGCTCAAGCACATGGCTCTCGTCGAAGAGGGCTGGTTCTCCCGTTCGCTACATGGACGGGACCGGCTGCCGCCCTGGGACGCAGTGGACTGGGATGCTGACCCGGACTGGGAATGGCACACTTCCGCGTCGGACTCGCCTGCCGAGCTGCGTGCGTTGTGGCAAAAGTCAGTCGAGCGATCGCGTGCCTGGGTGTCGGAAGCGCTGGCGACTGGCGGCCTCGACCAACTGGCAAAGCGGACCTGGCCAGACGGTTCCGCACCAAGCCTGCGCTGGATCGTGTGCCACATGATTGAGGAATACGCGCGGCACAACGGCCACGCTGATCTCATCAGGGAAGCAGTCGACGGAGAGACGGGGGAGTAGCGGGGTTGATGCCTCCTGCCTCTCGTGGATACGCCTCATCGCCGTTAAGGCCCCCGGGGTCGACACGCTGCCGCGCGGCGTGGCAGATTGATAGGTGAGCGGGTTGACGCAACAGCCCTCCAGTTGCCTAGGGAATCAGGTGGCAGGAGGTGGCCGCCTTGACCCAGCCCCATGATCCCAAGCTTGCGACCGTCCGCCCGTTGGTCTTGCCAGAAATCGTATCGTTGCCGACAGAGATGGACATCGCGACCAACAAGGCCATTGGCGAGCAGTTGATAGCCGCCTCCCACCCTGGCGGCTGCGTGGTCATAGCCGACATGAGCCGAACAGAGTATTGCGACTCGTCCGCGATCCGAAGCCTTACGTTCGTGAGCAGTCACATGGCATCCATAGGTGGCGAACTGCGCATCGTTCTCACATCGCAGGCCATCTGGCAACTGCTACGGCTGTTCGGTGCAGATCAGATGCTGCGCGTCTACCCAGATATGCAGTCTGCGCTGACCGGTGCGCCGCAACGTGACCAATAGGTCAAGACGCTTACCGCTCACCCAGCCGATCGTAGTTAGCGGCATCGTGAGATGGCCGATGAGCCATTTTGTGGAGCCTGTGCCCCGCCCTAACCCCTCGGGCGGGGCACATCCCTGAGACCAGAACCCCC
>Ga0126373_10000065_pt1 | contig 91546 bp, 84 predicted proteins | sample PanSoiMetPlot_11_FD_92545 | JGI IMG/M metagenome (GOLD analysis project Ga0126373, IMG submission 92545) | Tropical forest soil microbial communities from Panama - MetaG Plot_11 | ecosystem: Environmental > Terrestrial > Soil > Tropical forest > Bulk soil | place: Panama | collected 2016-02-17
GCTCTACCAACTGAGCTACGCGCCCTCACCCTGGAATGCGACAATTACAACTATCGTGGCCGCGGCGACCCCTACACGATTTCACGTCTTCACTATTCCTTTTTAAGAGAGCGTTTCAGACGATCTATCTCAGGCGAAACCGCAACCGCTCTTCTGATTGTAAGGGCATCTTCGATACCCGTCCAGCAGAGCCACGCGCGTAGCTGCATTTCCCCTGCAACGCCATCGCAGATCACAAAAAAAGTTCATAACCCTGGACTGATTAGCTTGGTCCTTTCCGCCTCTTTCAATAGGCGAGTAGTTTCCAAGCCGCCCCGGCCGCGAGTTTCGGGGGAGGAACTCGCGGCCAAGGAGAAGATCTATGACGAAGGCGATCTATCGATATCTCACCGTGCTGCTGGCAGCCATTACTTTTGCAACGGCATCGCTGCACGCGCAGTACACCGAGCTCTACAACTTCAACTGGCATGCGGAGGGCGCCAATCCCTTGAATCCAATGCTTCTCGCACAGGGGCAGGACGGCAATCTCTACGGCACACTACAGTCCCAGCTTTCGGGCGCTGGCTCAGTATTTGCCTGGTCCGTTCCTGCCAGCACGATAGCTCAGATTTATGGCTTTACCGGCGCAGACGGAAGCACCCCTCAGTCGGGTCTGACTCTGGGACTCGACGGCAGTTTCTATGGCACGACCGAAGTAGGCGGCATGTTTAGCAAGGGTAGCGTCTTCAAGATCAGTCCGACGGGGGGATTGACGCAGCTCTACAGCTTCAGCGACGGGACTGACGGTGCATACCCATACGCACCGCCGATCCAGGGACCGGACGGCAGCATCTATGGCGTGACGTATAACGGCACAAATCAGGGACGCGCGTACAAAATCACCAAAGCAGGGGTCTTCTCAGTCATCGCCGCTCTACCCTCGAAAACCCAGGCTCCGCTGATCTTCGCCAACGATGGCAATCTCTACGGGACCACTCCATACGGAGGCACCTACAACCGCGGCACCGTTTTCAGACTTACCCCGAAAGGCATCCTCACGATCATCTACAGCTTCGTCGCCGAGCTGCCCGCCGGGCCCGTTATGCAAGCTGCCGATGGCAAACTTTACGGAACGACGCCGTGGGGAGGAACCAACGGAGAAGGCACCATTTATTCGATGACCCTCGCAGGTGGCGGTTTTAAGGTGTTGCACAACTTCCTCTATAGCGAGGCGAATAACTCCTCCTCGGGGCTGGTTCAAGGCAGTGACAAGTTCCTTTATGGCGTTGCTCAAGCCGGAGGCGCCAACGGGCAAGGCTCTCTGTTCAAGGTCAACACCACCGGTACCATCTTTTCGGTGCTCTACAGCTTCCAAACGGCGTTGGGTGACAGTCCCATGAGCACTCCGGTTCTCCACACAAATGGGATTATCTATGGAACGACCACCCACGGCGGTCCCACGAATGTCGCGTACGGCACACTGTATAGCTACAAAGCAGGGTTAAAGCCGTTTGCGTCGCTGGTGATCATTTGGTCGGGCAAAGTGGGGACGGGTGTCGGAATTATCGGACAGGGCTTCACCACCGCTACGGGCGTGAAGTTCGGCACAGGCCCGGCTACGTACAAGGTCCTAAGCGACAATTACATGATCGCGGCGCCGGCGGCAGCCGCAACCACCGGCGCCGTAACCATTCTGGAGCCCAGCGGCAATCTCGTCACGCCACAGACCTTCAAGGTACTTCCCACCATTAGTTCGTTCAGTCCCAGCGCAGGGCCGGCCGGAAGCTCGGTCGTGATCACCGGAATGAGCTTGAGTCAAGCAACTGTTGTGACGATCGGCGGAGTGAAGGCGACCTTCACCGTGAACTCCGACACCCAGGTGTCCGCGGTTGTTCCCACCGGCGCAGTCACTGGGAAAGTCAAGATCACCACAAAGGGTGGCGCTGCTGCATCGGCGACGAACTTCACCGTGCAGTAAACAACCAGTCGGATCGGGGGCTCGAGCCGGCGACTCTCCACGCCGGCCCAGCCAACAAATCCAGTCTTGAGGAGAACTCGACGTGAATACGTTACAAAACTCTTTCGCGGCAGAACTCTGGCACGACGATCACTGCAACCGTGCCGACCGGAGCAGTGACGGAAAGATCGTGGTGCAGAATCCGCGCGGGAGCGCTGCCAGCAAGACCATCTTCACACTACGCCTATCTGAAGTCAGGGAATTCAGCTCTCGGAGGTGTCAGTCTTCCCGCATGTTCAGATAGACTTTCCGGGTACACCGCAATCAGGTTCTGAATTCTTCAGAGCCATCAAAATCCCCCCGTATCAACATTCCCCCGAATTGACAGCGAAAAAAGAAATAGATATTCTTCGGACCCACACGCATCCCCCGCGTGGGTCTTGGGGCGGAGACACTTGCCGGGAGAGCCTTCCAAACAGGTCACTGAATTACTCGTGCGCTGGCGTGACGGAGATAAGGCCGCGCTCGACGCGTTGATGCCGCTCGTCTACAGCGAACTCCACCGGATCGCCGACCGCTATCTTCAACGGGAGCGTTCCGACCACACTCTTCAAAGCACCGCACTGGTTCACGAAGCGTACGTGCGTTTGGCTCAGCAAGACCTGCCCGAGTGGCAGAACCGTGCCCATTTTTTTGCCGTTGCAGCCCAACTTATGCGTCAGATTCTGGTCGACTATGCCCGCAGTCATCGCGCCGCAAAACGCGGAGGCAATGTATGCAAAGTCGCCCTCGAGGATGCAGGAGAGAAAGCTCAAGCCCTCGACGTTGATATCCTCGCTCTCGACGATGCCCTGAAAAGTCTCGCGCAAATGGATTCTCAGCAGAGTCGCGTCGTGGAGTTGAAATTCTTTGGCGGGTTATCGTTCGAAGACACGGCCGAGGTCTTGGGCGTGTCGGCTTCCACCGTGAAGCGCGATTGGATTACGGCTCGAGCCTGGCTGCATCGCGAACTCGCTCGGAGCGCATCCACGTGAAGGCAGAACGCTGGCAGCAAGTACGCAGCATTCTCGATGGCGCGATCGAATTGCCCGCTTCGGAGCGGTCTCCGTACCTCGATCGAAACTGCTCTGACGACCCAGAACTTCGCGACGAAGTCGAATCCCTGCTCCGTTCCCACGTGGAAGCCGGAAGCGTATTCCTTAAGAATCCCGCCGCGAACCTGAAGACAGCGTTAGAAACCGCCACTCCCACCCGCATCGGGTCTCGCATCGGTGTCTACCAAATTCTGGCCGAGATCGGCCATGGAGGCATGGGCGAGGTCTATCGCGCCGTACGAGCCGACGGCCAGTACGAAAAAGCCGTGGCCATCAAATTGGTTCGCGGTGGTTACGACAGCAGCGGTTTGCTGCAGCGCTTTCGCCACGAGCGGCAGATTTTGGCATCGCTCGATCACCCCAATATCGCGCGTTTGTTGGATGGTGGAACGACAGAAGATGGAACTCCCTACCTGGTCATGGAGTTGATCGAGGGTGAGCGACTCGATACCCATTGCGATGCACATCGACTTTCCATCAGTGCACGCCTCCAGCTGTTCCGCGAAATCTGCTCCGCGGTGCAGTACGCGCACCAGCGTTTGATCATTCATCGCGATCTTAAGCCGGGCAACGTTCTGGTAACGTCGGATGGCATGCCCAAGTTGCTCGATTTCGGCATTGCAAAACTGATCGATCCGGATTCGTTGGCCGAGACCACGCTGGTACGGCCGATGACGCCGGAATACGCCAGCCCGGAACAGATTCGTGGTGAACCGATCACCACTGCCTCTGATGTCTATTCTCTGGGTGTCGTGCTTTATCAACTCTTGACCGGCCGCTCGCCGTATCCCGGTGAGACGCGCAGTTCCCATCAACTGGGAAGAGCCATCTGCGAAACGGACCCCGTGAAACCCAGCACGGCAGTCCTGAGGCTGATTCCAACATCACAACAAGAGCAAGTACGAGCAGTCACTCCAGATCATCTCGCCAGTGTTCGCGAAGGCTCCCCGGCAAAGTTGCAGCGGCGGCTGGCCGGCGACCTCGACAGCATCGTCCTGAAAACGATGCGCAAGGAGCCGCAACAACGCTACGCCTCGATCGAGCAACTCGCGGATGATATAAGCCGTCATCTCAAAGGCTTGCCTGTCATTGCCGTGAAGGGATCCTTTGCCTACCGAGCCGATAAATTTATTCGCAGGAACCGAGTGGGCATCGCCGCAGGCGCTTTGCTCGCTCTTACGCTGTTGGGCGGCGTAGCGGCAACAATTCGCCAGGCCCGCATCGCTCGCAAGCAGGCTGAAATCGCCAGTACTGAGAGAACAAGAGCGGAGAAACGATTCAATGATGTCCGTGAACTGGCGAACTCGTTGATCTTCGAAATCCACGATTCTATCCAGAGTCTTCCCGGGGCCACTCCATCACGCAAGCTGCTGCTCGATCGCGCAGTGCAGTATCTGGATAAGCTCTCGTCCGATTCCACCGGTGACGTAAATCTTCAACGTGAATTGGGATGGGCATATCAACGGTTGGCCACCGTGCAAGGAGACACGACGCAATCGAACCTGGGACTGGTGCACGCCGCGGAGATCAGCAACCGCAAGGCGATGGCGCTTTTTGAATCGGTTGCCAAAGCAAACCCCAACAATGTCACGGATCAACTTAACCTTGCGATGGCCTACCGCTGGCGGGCTTTCTTCGACATCTACGAAACGACAGGGCGCGCCGAAATCGATCGGGCCCTCGCCGTGGCCAAGCCTCTCCTGCGTACCAATGCGAGCAACCTGGATGTGAAGAACGAACTCGCTCAGGAATACACAATACGCGCTGATATTCAGGATGCGGTTGGCGACCGTCTGGACGCTATCGATTCCTACAGTAAAGTTCGCAACTTACGACAGGAAATTCTCAGCACGAATCGCGACCATACCGACGAACGGCGAGCGCTGGCAAAAATCATGGTCGTGCTAGCTCACGAGATGGGCCGCTTCGGATCACCCGACGAGGCGATTCACCTGATGAACCTCGGCATCGCCGATTTCCAGGCATTGGCCAGGGAGACAGGAGATCCGGGACTCGTTCGCGAAGTCGCCGCCGCAGAAAGCCGTCGGGGCGACGTAGAGTTAATACAACGCAATCTCACAGCCGCGCTCAAGGATTTCCAGAGTTCGCTCCGACGATTCGAGCCATTAGCCAAACTCGACCCTGAAAACAAAATGTTGCAGTCCGACGTCTGGGTCGGCCGCTTCGAGTACGGCAGAGCCTTGGCGGTCGCAGGCCGTTACTCCGAAGCTCTGCCGCTTATGAAACACGCCTTGCGAGGGTACCAATCGCTGCATTTGGAAGCAGATGTGGGAGTAGCTCCTCCCACTATGCAGGCCTGGATTGCAGAAGCACAGGTAGGTGTTCACGACCTTCGCGGGGCATTGAAGAGTCTCGAAGCCTCCGCCGCCGGCTTGGCAGAAGATCAGGCAAACTTCGACGATGCTCGTTGTGAGTTAGCGATGGTCGAAACCAAAATCGGCAATGTGCTTTTCATAATGCACAAATCAGCCGATGCCAAGGCGCACTATGAGAAAGCACGCGCGACTGCCAAATTGCCGGAATCAACCGAGCGCAACGACATCCCTGCGCTGTACGCAGCGGCCGAAGCATATGCAGGCTTAGGCGACATCGCAACTTCGCAATCGCGAATTAGCGGCGACATCGTCACTCGCCAAAAGCTGCTTGCTGATGCGTGCACGTCCTACCAGTCCACCATCGACATCTGGAAACGGATTCCCCACCAGTCTCGATACACTGGCGGCGGGTATCTGTCTCGCGATCCCGAGACACTGGCGGAGCAAATGGCCATTTGCAAGATGAACTAGGACCACAGTTCCGATCTTCGCGCTGCATCGCAAGCACTATCGCGCCGGCGATGGAATCAAGGCTTCTAGGTTTACTCCAGACAACTTCCGGCATTCATCCAGAAGTCTGTTCTGCACGGAGACATCGCGAGTTGCGACTTTCGGCGTTCGCCTCCGCATGTGATAAAAATATTCGCCGCTGACTTTCGCCTCCGCATCATCGCTGATTGCCAGCCACGCCTGCGTGCGATGTCCCTGATCGAGATCATCCGTCGCGGAGGGCCCTCCCATCTTGGTCGCAACCCATCCCGGCTCCACGGCATTCGACAATACATCGGGCCACAAGCGCGCGACGGCAAACGCGAGAAGCACATCGTGCAGCTTCGAATCCGAATAAGCCTGCAGTCCCTGCCATGAACGATGTTCCCAGCGAAGATCCTTCAGTCTGGCGTCGCCCTGCTGGTGTAGCCCCGAACTCAAGTAAACCAGCCGCTTCGGTTTGTGAATCAGCGCGGTGAGAATGTATGGTGCGAGCGTGTTGATCGCAAACACATGTGGCAGCCCGTTTTCGGTCTCAATGCGGCGGCCCTCCCGGTATCCCACAGCCGCATTGTGTATAACGGCATCAAATGCTCCGAGAGCGTTCACCTGATCGGCCACACTCCGCGTCTGCCGGACGCTTGATAAATCGCCAATCACAACTGTTTCGGTTCCCGGAACACCCGTCATCGCGTCTTTGCCTCGCGCATCATTGCGCGCGTGCAACACCACCTTGTGACCTTCTTCAACAAGTAACTGCGCTGCCATTTTGCCCAAACCGTCTGCCGACCCTGTAATGAAAACCCGCGCCATAAGAATATCTACCCTCGTAGAACGGGATGCAGATTGGGCGAGCAGGATTCAATAGAGTGTGACGGAGCTGGAACGAATTGCGATTGTTTCGCACAATGCAAAGGCCGTCCTCAGGACAAACGATCTGAACGTATGGCTTAAATGGCGCCGCTATCGCAGCCCATCTTCGAGCTCTATTCCGCGATCCGTTTTCTCGTCGCGGTATTTCACGATCACAGGCGTGTAGAGTGAAAGGTTCCACTCTGCGGCTTTCCCGTTTTGGACCGCGCGGGAGCCTGGAACTACCACCGCATTCTCTGGCACTTCCAATGGAACGTCTGCTGTCGCGCGGTAGATTTCGCCTTTTACCAGATCATAGAGCGGGGTGGAGCGCGTCAGGATTGTACCTGCGCCAAGAACTGCTCTTGCGCGCACTAGCGTGCCTTCGAAGATGCCGCAATTTCCGCCCACCAGCACATCGTCCTCGATGACCACCGGCGCTGCGTTTACGGGTTCCAGTACGCCTCCAACCTGCGCGGCGGCGCTTAGGTGGACTCTTTTGCCGATCTGCGCGCACGAGCCGACTAATGCGTGAGAATCGATCATGGTAGCTTCGTCGACGTACGCTCCGACATTGATAAACATTGGGGGCATGCAGATGACTGAGGGCGCAACGAAGGCTCCGACTCGCGCGGAGGATCCGCCGGGCACGACTCGAACGCGATCGGCAATCGTGAACTGGCGGGCCGGAAACGTATCTTTATCAACGAAGGAGAGGCCGGCGGGCATCTCTGTCAGAACGCCCAGACGGAATCCGAGCAGGATGCCTTGTTTCACCCAGGTGTTGACGTTCCAACGGCCATCGACTTTTTCAGCAGCGCGAATTTTGCCTTGCGTGAGTTGGTCGCGAAATTCCAGAAAGATCGCTCGCGCGTCAGGACCGCGCTCGGGTTCCGATTGCGCGGCGAGTTTCTCGATAGAAGCTTTCAGTTGATAGGCGTCAGGCGTCAGGCGTCGGGTTCCAGGCATATAAGCTTTGGTTGGCTCACTCTTTTAGAATCTGCGGCCGTGATTAAGTAAGCCGGATAACCAGGCCGAAATACCTGAGGCCTGCTGCCCGACGCCTGACGCCCGGTCTTCACACGCACTTGCATTCGCTGCGGATCAGCACGCCGGTCATGGCGTGGGCGATTTCGCGGGCTTGGGGGAGAGTGGCATATGGGCCGTGCCAGCGCGCGTGGTTAGCATCGTGACCGGAGGGGCGTCCTTTACCGTGGCTGCATTGGCCACAGGTGGCGCGGTGCAGGACAATTTTGTGCGGGCCAGCGGCCCAGTTTTCGTAGATGAAGAAGGCCGCGGCTTCAGGAACAGCGGCTGCTGGTTTGCTGATGAGTCCGGCATCGGTTGCAACTTTCTGCACGCGCGAGCGCGTGTCGCGGCGCATGGGAACGAGCGGCAGCCGATAGACTTCTTCAACTTTCCCCATCATCGCGAGCACGGCTTTGACCGGGAGCGGGCTCGACTCGACGAAGTTGGCCTGCATCAGAGGCAGGTATTTGCGATTCATGCTGCGTGCGGTGGTCCAGTCGTTGGCTAGCGCAGCGCGGGTGAGTTCGGACATTTGGTGGGGAATTTCGTTCGATGCTACGGAAACGATGCCCACACCGCCCAATGCGATCACGGGAAGGGTTAGCGCATCGTCTCCAGAAAACACCCGGAAGTGCTCGGGGACCGATGAAATGACTTCAGCGATCTGGTTCATGCTGCCGCTGGCTTCCTTCACGCCGACAATATTCGGAGTTTCCGCAAGGCGCGCGAGTGTGGCAGGTTCCAGGTTGGCAGCGGTGCGTCCTGGAACGTTATACAGGATTAAAGGCTTGTCAGGGACGGCATCGGCGATCGCTTTGAAGTGGCGATACTGGCCCTCCTGCGTCGGCTTGTTGTAGTAGGGCGAGGCGGTGAGAATTGCGTCCACTCCGGAGCGCGATGCGAGTTCTTTGGCTTTGGCGACAGCTTCATGCGTCGCATTTGATGTCGCGCCCGCTACGATGGGAACCCGTCCGGCGGCAACTTCAATCGTGGTGTCGATTACGTGCAGCCATTCATCGTGGGTCAGCGTCGGCGTTTCACCCGTGGTACCGCAGGGGACAAGGAAGTCGATGCCAGATTCGATTTGCCACGCGACGAGGTTCCGCAGGGCGGCGTCGTCCAGAGAGCCGTCTTGCTGGAAGGGTGTGACCAGAGCCGTGCCGCATCCACGAAGTTGCATAGGGATAAGATAGCGCGAATGAGAGCGAAGGGAAAATGCGTGTGATCGGAATCACACAATAGCTCCGCCCCTCCCTCGTCCACATTTCGCAACGGGGAACGGAGAGATCGCACAATGCGGTGCGTAGCTTTTGCGCCGAAGCATCGCTGATGTTCGGCGCTTAGTGGCTGACGCTTACTGTACTTCGTTCAGCTTCTGGTAGATCAACATCGCCAGGAATGCGAGCAGAAACACTCCCGAGCCGATGCTGAACACCCGCATGGGAAGCGTCAGCTTGTTGACTTTCGTTAAGAGTTCCGTCTGCTCTTCCTGCAGGTGAGAATTTGCTTCATCCAGGAAAAGTTGATCATCCTCGTGCATCGTTAGCGTGCTCTTGTAGATGAGAAGGACGATCAAACCAATGGCGAAGAGTCCAAATAGACTCCCGACAATTTCGATTGGCGTCATGAGCCACCTCGGCAGAGTCGACCCGACCACAGCGGCTTTCCACTTTCTGGCGGGGGCACGCGAACCCCGCGTCCAGTCCCGGGGAAGGCCTTATCGGCACGATTATAGCCCCGTTGGCAAGCCATGGGGATGATTTAATCCAGGGCGCGGCGGTCTGTTACGGAACCGGAACAGTGCGACTTCTCCCTTGCAATCCGCATCAAAAAGGAGTAGATGATTCCTACCATCGTGTGCTTGCGCCAGTTGGTGGGAAGCTCTTTGTTATAATAAAAACAGCTTTAAAGCCAAGGAGATACGAATGGCCACTACGACCGTCCCCGAAGTCAAGAAAGCCCCGATTAACCTTACCGCCAATGCCGTTGCCAAAGTGAAGGAGATCATGGCACAGCAGAATCCCGTGCCCGCCGGCTTGCGGATCGGCGTCGTCGGCGGTGGATGCTCCGGCTTCTCTTATTCCATGCAGTTTGAGAACGGCGCCGGAATGATGGACAAGACCTTCGACATGGACGGCCTAAAGGTGTTCGTGGATGCAACTTCAGTGATGTATCTCAACGGTGCGATCGTGGATTACGTCGAAACGCTGGAAGGTGCAGGCTTCAAATTCGAGAACCCGAACGTGAAGAGCACCTGCGGCTGCGGATCATCGTTCAGCGTGTAGAGTTCTTGATCGAAAGCCGCGCAGAGCACGGCATCGAAAAATCAAAAGCCCTCGTGACAACACGAGGGCTTTGTTTTTACGTTCAGAGTCTATTGCTGCACGGGTGTATCAGTGGGTTGATTGGGATTTCCCAAATTGTTGCCAGTGGGCGCCTGCGGGGCTGCGGTTCCGGGCGCGCCAGTACCCAAGCCGGGAGTTGGAGCCGGGGCAGCCCCATTCACGTTCTGCGGACCTGTGCCGAACATCTGCATCTGTGGCTGATAGGGCGTAGTGATCAACAAACCGCGATCCAGGTTCGGATCATAAACAAAAGACCACTCGCTGTATTTTTTCTTTTTGTCGAATTCGCGGATGGTTGTTAGCTTGCTCGTGCTCGCCACCCCTACGATCGGCAAACCTCCGAACGTCTGTCCCGGCTGATCCGATGAACCCTGATCGCTGCTGTTGTTCGCGCTGCCCGCGGAGGAAGCCTGGGAATCGGCACCCGATTCACCCGCCTGAGTGGAATTCGCGCCGGTTTGCTGCTGTGCCTGGTTACTTTGTCCGAAGGAACCCGGGTTAGTACCGAAAGTGGAGTTGGAGCCGTTGTTCGGTGTGAGAGTTCCATTCGAGCCGATGGTGCTCGCACCGGGGATGACGCTGCTACCTGTCATTCCCGCCATGCCCATTTTGACCTCGCCGAAGTGCAGCAACTTGAAATCCTTACCCGTCATCGGATCTTTGTAGCGCTTCCGCAGGAAACGCATCTGGTTGGTGTTTTCCAGATTTTCCAGGGTGGCCGGATAGCGGCCAAACTTTTTGTAATAGGCGCGAATCGCTCGCGAATACTGCACGCCACGGTGGATCATCTCTTCTTCGCGATCGCGCTGGATTTCAAATTTGATGTCGGTCACCAATGTGGCGGCAACGATGCCCATCACTGCCATCATGAGTAGTAGAGTGAGCAGGATATATCCCTGCTCTTGATTGCGACCGCTCCGGTGTTGCAATTGGGAAACCATCGAAAGTCAGTAGCTAGTGATTAGTGATCAGTAGCCGGCAAATCAAGTCCTTCTAACTGGCCACTGGTGACCGCCCACTGGCCACTTCTTTTCCTACCCTCCCTGCGTGAGTGGAACCATCTGCGGCGGACCGCTGTATACCATATCTTGAATTTCGACCGAGGTAGCCGAGATGCGGACAACCTTGTAGCGGCGGTCGACAATCTCGCCTTCGCCGGCCACAAACACGTCGTCCCCGTTCTTGAGGAAGACTCGCTTCGGCTCTCCGGGTGAACTGGCGAATCCGTAAAACTTCAGCGGGATGGCTGGCGGAGGAGTCGGTTGCGGAGCAACATACGGTGGCGGAGAATTGTCTACAACCGGTGGAGCGACGGGCTTTGGAATGTCGACATCTTCTCGCTGAGAGACAAAAATGTTCCGGCCGAGACCTCCGTACTGCGTCTTCTCGCTGCTCGCCAATAAGTCGAGACGCAGGGTGGGATCGAGAGTCTCTCCCTCGATCCTCTTGGCTCCCTTGCCAGACGCTTTGGTCCCTGACTTCGATGTCGCTGGACGGGGCACGACCGGGGCTGCCGCTTGTGCGCTGGAATCCGGCGAGGATGCCCCTCCGATCAGCGGAATCAATTCATACGCGCACACCAACAGGGCGACCACTCCGAGAGCGACGGCCCACGTCGTTTGTTTCTTATTTTCGAATCCCAGCTTCACTACGTTGTTCCTATCTTCAGGTACGCTTCAAGTTTAACGCTCAACTTCACCGCACCTTGCGGTTCGCCCCCCAGCGTAACGCTGTTGATGACGAAGAACATCTCATCGCGCTCGAGCGCGTTGATAAAGTGTGCGAGCGACGTGTAGCTTCCGGACAGGTCCGCTTCCATTTCGATCGGCTGCAATCCGTTACTGCTATTGTCTGCGGGCTTGTACCTTACCTGCTCAATCTTCACGCCGGTTTCGGTTGCGATCTTGCCGAGCTGGCCATAAATCTGTGAGTTCTGGGAAGGAAAGCGATTCTTATAAAAGTCAGAGATCTGGCGCTTCGCCAGTTCTATTTTCTCTGGCAGGTCTTTCAGCGGCGCGACTTGATGAGTCTTGGTCGTCAATTCCGCCTGGAGTTGGTTGCGTTCCAGTTGCCGCGATTGTGCCGAGCCTACCAATGGCGAGAAATAGAGGATCGCCGCCACTAAATCCACTCCGCCCAGGATCGCCAGCGTCACCTTCAGTTTCTTCCGGGTTTGCCGCAGGTCGGGCATTAGTGTTGCGTCCCTTTCCTGGCAGACGGTTTCGCGGCCGACGTTTTCGGCTTCTGATTCGTCACAGGCTTTGTGTTGGTTGACGCTCCGGGTTCGTTCGGCAACTCGGGAACGTAAATCGCTGCCATTTCAATTTGCTCGGTGTCGCCTGTTTGAGAGTCAACGTGTCTTTCTGCCGTGATTGCGGTCTGCACAAACCGGCGCGACTCTTCCATGCGACGTTCCAGCTCAACCGCGCGGTCCCGCGAATCGCCCGCCACCGTCATCTTGAGAGCCAGTTCGTTGTTCTCGTCCAGTTGCGGACTGATCGAGACCAGGTGCACCCGGGGCGGCATAACCTTCTCAAGGTTCTCGAGCACACGCGTCCAGGAGAATGCTTTTCGCTCGATCAGTTCGTTCAAATAGCGCGACTGATCGCGAGTTGTGCGATTTTCGACTAGATTCAGAACCCGATCTGCCTCCGCGCGTGTGCGGTCGCGATCAGCGATCAGCGCACGTGTCTGTGCCATGACGACCCGATCATGGTGAGAAGCGACAAAGCCGGTAATATCGAGCACCAGCAGTACGAGCGTCAGCAGTCCGAGTACGCCGAGGGCGGTGCCCCAGCGCGTCCAGAACTGCCGCGCATCTTCGTACGGCCGACTCGCGAGATTGATATCAATGTGCATAAAAATCAGGGCTTAGGGATTAGGGGATAGGGATTTGAGTCTTTTTACCAACCCCCAATCCCTATTCCCGAGTCCCTAAGAAATCAACGCTCCTACTACTCCCGCCATTCTCCACCGTGGAACACTGCCGCCGGAACTCGTTCCGAGCTGAGCGGACGACACCAGTTCCTGCACATCCGCTCCAGTTTGCGCTCGCAATGCGGCAGCGGCGCCACCTGACTCGGGCAAGCCAGCCACGTAAATGCGCTCGATGTTCAGGTGATAGGTATCCTGAAAGAAGACAATCGAGGGATAAACTTCCTCAGCCAGTTGCTCGCCGTTGATGGTGACTCCGCGGGCGTTTTCCAACGTGCGGAAAAGTTGCAGCTGCTCCTCGTTGAGGATCGCAATACTGGTCGTGTGCGCGTCGACCTTGATGACCATCGTCGGTTTTTTGCCGTCTGCGGCGCCTAAGGCTGCGAGTGTCGAGGGCAGCACCACGCCAGGATCGAATCCCGCGTCGCGAAATGCCGATTCGTAATCTTCAATGACGCTTCCGAGCGCAACCGCAGCCACAACCTTCACCTCGTCCCCGATTCTTTGAGCGTGATAGGAAACTTTGGCTTTGTCCACATCGAACGGGAGCGATTTCTTCAGGCGGAACCGCACGACGCCAAGTGCCTCTTCCTGATCGGAGGGCAGAGTGTCGAACTCAACCAGCATCACACGGACAGCGGCGTCGGGAACGATGGCAATCACATCCTTCGAGTGCCGCGCCACACCGCCGAGGGCATTTTCAATGCCCTCCCGAACGGCGCCACGCTGGCGCAGATTGTTCTCAACGAGGTCGGGAACCACACTTCCGGGAGCAAGTTCCTTCGCGGCACATGCTTCCAGTCCGCCACCGTTCTCGATGACGCGCCCCGCAAGAACCCGGTCGGCGGAAATCTCGCACGCCAGCTTGGGTTTCGCTGTATTGATGGTTGGACTCATGCCCGAATAACGCCTTTGCCTCTATAAATCAGAAACCGTCTGGAGCAGAAATGCAATAGCTGAGACAGAACATGTAAAAAGTTTCAAAGTTTCAGAGTTCAACACGATTATGAGTAGGGGCGAGGCGCTCGAAGACTCCAAACCCAACTGAAACGTTGAAACTTTGAAACTTTGCTTTTTACCTCATTGCCTCGATAAACGTGACCTTGTTGATCTCCTTCAGTGTGGTCAATCCCAGCCGCACCTTGTCGAGCGCCGACTCACGAAGGAAACGCATACCTTCCTCGCGGGCGGCGCGCCGGATCTCTGACGTCGGTTTCTTGCCGAGAATCATCTCGCGGATCCGGTCGCTCAAATCCAGCAATTCATGAATCGCGGTTCGTCCGCGGAATCCGGTCCCCGCGCACTCGATGCAGCCCGGGCCTTCGTACAACGGAACTTTGCCCCACTGCTGGGGATCGAGGCCGCTGGCCTCCAGAACTTCAGGCGCATAGTGCACTTCGGTACGGCAAGAATCGCAGATCAAACGCACCAGTCGCTGCGCCAGTATGCAGTTCAGCGCCGATACAAAGTTGTAGGGTTCGACGCCCATGTTCAGGAAGCGCCCGATCACGTCGACGACGTTGTTGGCGTGGACGGTGGTGAACACCAGGTGTCCGGTCAGTGCGGACTGAATCGCGATCTGTGCCGTTTCGGCGTCGCGGATTTCGCCGACCATGATCTTGTCGGGGTCGTGGCGCAAGATCGAACGCAAGCCTCGAGCGAAGGTCAGGCCTTTCTTTTCATTGACGGGAATCTGCGTAATGCCACGGAGTTGGTATTCGACCGGGTCTTCAATCGTGATGATCTTGTCTTCGTCCGTCTTGATCTCGTTCACGGCGGCATAGAGCGTCGTCGTTTTACCAGAACCCGTCGGGCCCGTCACCAGCACCATGCCGTACGGTTCCTTAATGTAGCGGCGGAAGCGCCGCAGATCGTCCTCGTCGAAGCCGACAACGTCGAGTGTGAGGGTTCGGAACTTCTCGCTCATCGACTCCTTGTCGAGCACGCGGAGCACCGCGTCCTCGCCGTGAATGGATGGCATGATCGAAACGCGGAAGTCGATGGCGCGTCCGTTGTACTTGACGCGGAAGCGGCCGTCCTGAGGCACGCGGCGCTCGGAAATGTCGAGCTCGCTCATGACCTTGATACGGGAAATCACCGTCGAATGGTGCTCTTTCCCGATGGGCGGCATAGCCTGTGTGAGCACGCCGTCAATACGGAACTTGATCACGACGGAGTCGTCGCGGGTCTCAATGTGAATGTCGGAAGCGCGCCGCTGCAGGGCGGTGAAAATCGTCGTATCGACGAGGCGGATGATCGGGCTGGTGTCGCCCGTCGCCGTCAGTTTGTCGATCGTCAGGGTTTCTTCCGCGCCCGTGTTCTCGTCTTCGCGGATGATGGTGAAGCCTTCGCTGGCTTCTTCGAGCACGCGCTGCGATTGCTCGGTCTTCTTCAGGATGTCGGAGATCTGCTTAAGCGTGGATACCTTGGTGACGATGCGTTGCTTCAGCAGCAGGCTGATCTCGTCGATCATCATCAGCTGGCTGGGGTCGGCAATGGCGATGGCCAGCTTCCCGTCACCGGTCTCTTCCAAAGGCACGAAGTTGTAGCGGAACATCAATTCGACGGGGATTTTCTTGAACAGCTCGTGGTGAAGCTCATACCCGCTGAGATCGATGAACTCGCAGCGGTAACGCCGCGCCACGTCCTGGGCGCGTTCGAGGTCCGTGATCGCGTTCCCGGTCGGACTGATCGGGCTGCCGTTGCCACCGCCTACGAAGAGAGATTTCTTATCCGCTGTTGCCATTTACTTAATCCTGACTCAACCGACGAGCCGCACCACGGTTAATTGTGAGCGATATGCCAATTCTGTTTCTTCGCAGCTCATCCCTCACGCCTCACTTCACGCCCAAGGTAAAGATCGGCAAATACAAGGAAATCAACACGCCACCGACGAATATTGCCATGATGATTAAGATGACCGGCTCGATCAGAGCCATCGCGGCTCCCAAGGCAGTCTGCACGTCTTCTTCATAAAACTCGGCGACTGAGTTCAACATCTGTGGCAGTGCGCCCGTCGATTCGCCGACTTCGATCATCTCCACGGAAAGTTCAGGGAAGACACTCTGCGCTTCGAGGCTGGGCGCCAGCCCTTGACCTTCGCGAACGCGGGAACTGGCCCGCATCACACCTTTTAAGATGCGCCGGCTGCTCATGGCGGAACCCGCGGTTTCCATTGCCGGTACCAACGGCAACCCACCCTGGAGCAAGGTAGAAAGCATGCGGGAAAAACTGGCGACCTGATGCTTAATCCGGATCTCTCCCAGCAGGGGAAGGCTTAAAATGACTCGGTCGATTCGGTCCCCACCTTTATCCGTATCCTTCCACTTCCACAGCGCAATCCCGCCGACCACCAGTCCCACCAGAATGAATGGCGCATACTTTTGCGCATTGAGCCCAACATTCAGCATGAAAACGGTGATTTCGGGCAGCTTTGCGTCCAGGCTGTTAAAGAGATCCGCGAACTTGGGGACAACGTAGGTGAACAGAAACGTCACCATGATCAGCACGACGGAAACCAGCAGCGTGGGATAAATAAGCGAAACAAACAACTTCTTGCGGAATGTCATGGCCATCCGCTGAAAGTTGATGTAACGCGTTAAGACCTCGTCGATGTTGCCGCTCTTTTCACCCGCCATCAAGGTCGTGGTGTAGATCTTGGGAACTACGCCTTGCGCCGCGAAGGCGTCCGAGAGGAGTTCTCCACCCTTGACCCGATCGCGTACGTTTTCGAGCAAGGTCTTGAGTTGCTGATCCTTTTGTCGCTTGATCAACAGTTCCAGTGAATTCAGGATCGGCAGCCCGGCTCGGATGAGGGTCAAAAATTGCTGATTGAAGACCAGGAATGTATCCTGCTTCAACTTCTTGCGCCGTTGCAGGCCGCCGGCCATGATGCCCTGCGGCTTCACCCAGTAGACGAGGTATCCCTGGGCAGAAAACCGGTCGCGCACCTCAGCTTCGGAGACACCCTGCTCGACGTGCTGTTGTACGCGCCCGCGATCGTCCGCGACTTTGATTACGAATTCTGCCATTCGCCCTTGTTTTTCAAGGAATTGTCGAGCCTGATCCTAAGGCTCAGTCTAACATTCTAAGCTTCCGATTCACCCCGCGGCTGTGCTTGGAGGTACCGCAAGTAACTTGCGGTCCCCTACTGCCCAAGCTCTCCTTCGACGACCTCGGTCCCAGCGGGGGCCCGGAAGTCAAACCGGTTATCCGCAATGGCCAGATCTTCCCTCTGATCATTAAAGCGATATTCGGTCGACGCTCCATTCACTTCCTGCATAACGAGACGAACAATTCGGCTGTCTGGCGTAATTTCAAGGACGATCTCACTGATCCGGTCCGCAAAGGCCTTCGGCACTCCTCGCAGCACGATGTTGCCTGCCTGCACTGGCGCGATGTCGGGGGCCGCGGAAAGTCCTTGCAACTCCTTCTCCAGCTTGGTTTTACCTAACAAGAAGGCAAGCGGAGATCGAATGTCTTCCAACTTCTTGGCGGCTTCCTTTCGGGCCTGCCGGTCGTCCGGGACGTAAAACCACGCATCTTTGCCGTTGCTGACAAAGAGCTTTTCCTTCGGAGAACGATATTCCCAGCGCATCTTGCCGGGTTTTTTCAGCCATAGAGTCCCAGACTCGCTGCGGTCCATGCCCGACCCGCGGTAGGTTTCTGTAAACTCTGCCTCCAGTGAACGCAGATGGTTGTAATGCGCATCGACGGCGGCGGCGACCGCCTTGATATCAGGGTTCGCAGCCGCTACCCGTATGGACAGCACTAAAACAGACACCAAGACGGGCGCGCCAAGGCCATAATTTCGTGTCAGCAAGTTTTCACCGTGGCGGGCCCCGCCATGTCGATCACCACTATCCATCCTCACGCCGAATGGGGAGGGAACACGGGGGCAGGTTCCTTCGGGGAGACTCCTAACAACAATTGTAAGCCCCCGGCTTGAGGTTGTCACCCCAGAAACAGGATGGCGGCAGAGACCTGCGAGCGGGCGACATATATAGCCAGGAGCCGTTGCCGTGGCCATTCATAAATACAATACAAAAATGTACGTATAAACACGGCGTGAGCTTTCCCCGGACTTCGTAAAGAGCCCGGAAGTACTCAAAGCAGGACGTGTGGTGATTCCCGTTTTGGAACTCGGAATGACGCTCCCGAGAATTATTCGCGTCACGTTTTTCGCTGCCGCCGCTCATAGCTTGAGTTAAAGCATCCCCACTACCCAGCACTGGCCGAGCTTCGCGCTCCGCCCTTTTTGTTTTTCGCCTTTTTGTTTTTCGCTTGTCAGTACGTAATTGCCATGTAAGAATGCGACGTTTTGAAGTCGAACTCTCTCCGAAACCTCGGCGAGATGATCCTCGGATGATTCAAGCCTTACGAGGCTACCTTGCGGTAGGGCTGATCGCGGGTCTGTCTTTCTCGCAATCGGCACCCAACAACACCCCCGCTGCTGCAGGATCCGCGTTGCAAGTGTTGAGTGACGGCAGCGCCTTGGGAGAGGCGCGGGTTCTTTACGGGAAAGGAGAATTCGACGCGGCGATCGAAAAATATCGGGCTTTTCTGAAAGAACGTCCAAACTCACCAGATGCATTGCCGGGCTGATCCGCACCTACCTCAAACTGAAGAACGTCGAGCAGGCATCGCTAACCGCCGAACAAGCAATCGCGGTAACCGATTCGCCACGGGTGCGCGTAGCACGTGCCGAAATCTGGTTTCGTCAGGGCAGGCTTGCGGAAGCTGAGAAGGAGTTCGTCGACGTCATCAATTCGGGGTATCCTGAGGCTCGAGCCTACCTCGGCCTTGCCCGTGAGCGCCGCGCGATTGCGATGTACAAAAGCGCCACGAGGATGATCGGAATGGCGCACCAGATCGATCCCGCCGACCCGGACATTCAGGAGCAATGGATCGGTACGCTGTCGAGTAGCGAGCGCATTCGTTATCTAGAGAAGTCTCTCGCGGGGGACAATAATTGGGACGCAGATCGCCGTGCGAGCATCGCCACTTACCTGGAATATCTGAAGGAACGTGCCCAACAGAGCAATCTCAGTCCTTGCCGTCTCGTCAGTAAGACCACCTCGACCGAAACGCCGATGGTTCGACTCCTTAACGATCCTCAGCATCTTCGCGGCTACGGCCTGACGGTTTCGATCAACGGACACAACAGCAATCTCATGCTCGACACGGGAGCGAGCGGGATTCTTGTGAATCGGTTGATAGCTGAACGAGCGGGCGTGTCGAAGATCGTTGAAACGAAGGTTTGGGGGATCGGCAACCAAGGGCGCAGGAATGCGTTCGTCGGCATCGCTGGCTCCATAAAAGTAGGGGAACTGGAGTTTCAGAATTGCCCGATTGAAGTCATGGACAGCCGCTCGGTGGTAGGAGACAACGGCCTGATCGGGGCGGACGTATTCGAAAACTTTCTCGTGGACCTTGATTTTCCTAAGGAGAAGCTGCGCCTGAGCGCGCTTCCTAGGCGGCCCGGAGAGGTGGAATCGGAGTTTGCTCTTAACGACATGAAGGATCACAAGTCGGACGACGCCGACTCGGGTGCAGCATCCACAGAGAACAAGCCTACGGAGAGTAGACCAACGGGGTTGTCTGGACCGCAGGATCGCTACGTTTCCCCCGAGATGCGGTCGTACACGACTGTGTACCGCTTTGGGCACGACTTGCTGGTTCCAACTCGTATTGGCGACGTCCCTTATAAGTTCTTTCTCGTTGGCACTGGTGCACTGATGAATTCCATTTCACCTTCAGCCGCTCGTGAAGTCACCAAGGTTCACCAGGATACCGACATGATCGTGAAGGGCATCAGCGGCCGTGTCGACAAGGTTTACAGTGCCAGCAAGGCCGTTTTGCAGTTTGGGCATCTGCGTCAGGAAAATCAGGAAATGACTGCCTTCGATACGAAGGCATTAAGTGACAGCGCGGGAATCGAAATCTCGGGTATTCTCGGATTCATCACATTGCGCATGCTGGATATTAAGATCGACTACCGCGATGCCCTCGTAGATTTTGAGATCGATCCGAGGTTGAGTCGCTAGAGCCCTAGATCGCCGAAAGCCACGGGGTGTAGACTAAAGCCTTTATGCCGCAGTATGTGATTGAGCGCGAGATTCCGGGAGCTGGATCGCTAAGCGAGGCCCAGATTCGGGAAGTCTCTCTCCGCTCCCTGCAAGCTCTGAGTGACATCGGTCCGCAGATTCAGTGGCTGCACAGCTATGTCACCGAGGACAAGGTTTATTGCGTCTACCTTGCTCCGGACGAAGAAACGATCCAGGAACACGCCCGCAGGAGCAACATTCCGGCTAGCCGGATATCCGCGGTACGAAGGCTGATCGATCCCAAGCATCTCAGTTAGGCATCAATCGGCCAAGGCGTCGCGAATGGCATTGTCCAGGGCCATGCCGCAACCTTCGTTCCAGGCTTTCTTGCCCTCCACTTCACCGAGTTGTTGCCAGGCGCGCAGCATTTTTTGATCGAGCTTGGATTGTTCGGCAGGCGTTAGCGGAGCGCTGACCATTTTGCGCAGATGTGAAGCGGCGGCCACGACGCGTAGTGCCCGGCGCAAGTCTTCCCTACCGAGCGCATAGCACCCCAGTCCTTCCAGGACCCGGGCGATGCCACGGCGATGTTCCAGGCTGGAAAAGATGTCAAGGCTCTCGCGGAAGTTGGCAAACGCGGTAGGATGCTCGTCCAATTCGCAAGCAATCGTGCCCAGATCCGCGAGGGAACGAGCCTGACCCCAGCGGTCTTCCGCGCTGCGAAATGCGAACAGAGCTCGCTCGTAAAGTGTGCGCGCGCCGGGAAGGTCGCCTTGGTCCCTGGCGACGTCCGCCTGCTGGTTTAATGCCCAGGCAGCTCCGCTGCTGTCCCCGAGCCCCTGAAAGATCTGCATGGCTTCGGTGAGCGCCATCCGGGCACGCGCATAATCGCCACGAATCTTCGAGACATTCCCGAGATTATGGAGGCAGCGGGCGGTCGCAACACGATCGGCCATCGTTCGGAAAAATGTCAGGCTCTTTTCGAAGTTGTTTTGCGCGGTGACATAGTCTCCCCGGTCCCGCGCGCCGATGGCAGCTGCGTTCCAGGATAGTGCCACGCCCAACGAATCATTGAGCTGCTCGAATAGAAAGCGGCCCAGCTCCGAAAAGTGAGCAGCAGCCTCGAAATCGCCCTGCGCGGTCGTGAATGCCGCCAGAAACAGGCACGTCTTGGCTCGCTCACGGACATAGTCCTCTCCGGCAAGTTCGAGGATTCGTTCGAGCCGGGCGCGTCCCTCCGCCGAGTGTTCGCGCATATCCCAGAATCGAAACAGCGCAGTGCAGAAGCGGAATCCCCAGTCGAGGTCAGCAGTCTGAAACAGAAGATCGAGGGCGGCGCGAAAGTCATCGTGCTCGATATCGCAGCGCGTGAGCCATGCAGCGCGCTCCGGTTCGCTTAACTCCGGATTACCTTCCTCAGCCAGCACCAAACAGTAAGCGGCATGAGCGCGCTTGGTGGCCGCCTCTTCCCCGCTTTGCTGCAGCCGTTCGAGAGAATACTCGCGAATGGTCTCCAACATCCGAAACCGCGGTTCGAGATCATTCTGTTGCCGCAGCTGAATCAGGCTCTTATCGATGAGCGACGACATCAGCTCGAAGATTTCGGCTCCAAGATCGTCTTTGGTATTGCACACCGCTTCGGCTCCCTCCAGGGTGCATCCGCCCCAGAAAACGCTGAGCCGGCGCAGCAGTTTCTGTTCGGCCTCGTTGAGCAAGCCGTAGCTCCAGTCGATGGTGTTGCGCAGCGTCTGCTGTCGCTCCGGAAGGTCGCGCGCTCCAGCGATGAGAAGCTGGAGCCGGCTTTCGAGTCGCGCCCGGATTCCGCTGAGCGGCAACATCTTCACGCGCGCCGCAGCCAGTTCGATTGCCAGCGGAAGCCCATCGACACGCGAACAAATCTCAGCCACGATGGGTGCGTTTTCATCGGTAAGTTGAAAACCAGGTTTGACTGCCTGTGCGCGCTGGGCGAACAGGACGATCGAGGGATTCTCGGCAAGTGCAGGCAATGAATTCATCTGGCGCGGATCAGGTAGTGCCAGGGGCGGAACGGGGAACTCATACTCTCCGTACACCCGCAACGGCGCGCGGCTCGTGACCAGTATCTTCAACGACCGTGAGGCCTCGATGAGTTCGACGACAATGCTGGAGGCGGCCAGGATGTGCTCCATGTTGTCCAGCAGCAGCAGAACCTGTGCGGGTTCGGTGTCCCGCAGGTAGTCCTTCAGCAGGACATGGAAGGGGCGTCCACCGGTTTCACGAATACCCACGGATTCGGCAATGGCAGCGGGAACCATAGCGGGATCGCTGATTGAACCCAGGGCCACGAAGAATACGTGCGACTCGAAGTGGCCCAACAGCTGGCGGCATAACTCAAGCCCCAGCCGCGTTTTGCCAGAACCTCCGGCGCCCGTGAGAGTAACCAAACGGACGGCGGGATCTCGCAGCAATTGCTGAACTGCCTCGAGTTCGCGCTCCCGCCCGATGAGTGGCGTGCGGGCGACGGGCAAGCGTGGATCGCCGCGCACAATCTGTGGAAGCGCCTTGGCGGCTGACGTTAAGCCGGCTTCATCGCTACGGATAGTGACTGCTGCGGCAAAGATGTATCCCCGGCGCGGAACCGTCTTCAGGATTTCTTGCGAGCGGTCATCCAGGGCGCGCCGGAGCTCCACCATGCACTGCACCAGCGAGTCATCGGTGACAAACGCTTCCGGCCAGAGGTTCTCGATCAGCTCCTCTTTGGGAACTACCCGCCCGCGGTTTTCGAGGAGGTAGCGCAGGGCGTCGAAGACCTTAGGACGCAGCTTGATTTCCTCGCCTGCCCGGAGCAATGCGGCGCGACCCGGTTCGAGAATGAAGTCGGCGAAGTGGTAATTCGTCGGATGCTTTATGATTTCAGGATTGCTCATTCCCGGAGGCCCCAAGTCTCCCAGAGAAGTTCCTGCCAGCGCTGCATTTAGCCCTTTTAGTGGATCGTTTTGGCTTTTCTTTGGCTTTCCTTCGTTACTTGCCGTCTCAGGCTCTACTAGTGTGCAAGCAGCCCGGTCAAGAAGTGGACCGATTATAGGCCAAATGCCGGGCAGCCAGTGGAGCTTACCTATGGTTGGACGGATCACAACGTTGCTCTACGGGATCTTCTGTTATCTCGTATTTCTTGCGACTTTTCTATACGCGATCGCGTTTCTAGGGGATTTTGGAGTGCGCCGCACGATCGACTCAGGGGTGGAAGGATCGATCCTGCAGGCCCTGGTAATCAACGCCGGCCTACTCGCCTTGTTTGCCTTGCAGCGCAGCATTATGGCGCGCTCGTGGTGCAAACGCGCGTGGACGCGAATTGTCCCGCCCGCAGCGGAGCGTAGTACGTATGTTCTTTTCTCAAGCCTGGCCCTGATCCTACTGTTCTGGCAGTGGCGGCCGCTCGGGGGAGTGGTCTGGCACGTCGATAACGAATTCGGGCAGATGGGGATCTACCTAATCTATGCCACAGGATGGATGTTGTTGCTGCTCGCAACCTTCCACATCAACCATTTTGACCTTTTCGGGTTGCGGCAGGCTTACCTGCATTTCATGGGGCACGAGTACTCGGGACTGGAGTTCCGGACGCCGGGTCTATACCGCTTCGTACGACATCCGATCTATTTCAGTTGGCTGTGTATCTTCTGGGCAACGCCGCGTATGACTGTTGCGCATCTCGTATTCGCTGTTGCTACGACCATCTACATAGTAATGGCCATTCCGCTCGAGGAACACGACCTGACCCGGGCGTACGGCGACGCCTATCGTCGGTACAAGTTGCAGGTTCCTGCGATTTTGGCGATGCGTTTCGCCCACGGGAAGACCGGAATTGAAGCCTCAGCGCTGAATTCCGCTTCCCAATCAACGACTGTAGAATATCTCGGAAATTAAGGGGGAGAATCCATGGAGCCACTCACAAAAACAACGGCAATCGAGGAGAACGCCAGCGGAAATGGTCGTTCTCCTCTTCAAGTCAACCGAACCGAAGGCGTGTCTCTAAATTCCGTACTGACCGAAGACATGCTCGCGCGGTTTACCTCGCGAGCGGCCAATTACGATCGCGAGAACCGCTTCTTCGAAGAAGATTTCGTAGAGCTGCGCGCCGCGAAGTATTTACTGATGCCCGTCCCAGTGAAATTCGGCGGAGCGGGAATGTCGCTGGCGGAAGTCCTGCGCGAGCAGCGCCGATTGGCGTACTACGCGCCCGCAACGGCTCTTGCCCTGAACATGCACCTGTACTGGGTCGGCGTTGCGGCCGATCTCTGGCGGCGCGGAGATCCTTCCCTGGAATGGATCCTGAAAGAGGCGGCGGCTGGCGAGATCTTCGCTGCCGGTCACGCCGAGAGTGGAAACGATGTTCCGCTTCTCCTCTCGACGTCAAAAGCAGAACGCGTCGACGGCGGGTATCGGTTCACCGGTCGAAAGATGTTCGGCAGCCTCACCCCCGTGTGGACGCGCTTCGGATTGCACGGCATGGACATGAGCGACCCGACCCAGCCGAAGGTCGTTCATGCTTTCCTCACGCGTGACTCCTCTGGCTTCACGGTCAAACAGACCTGGGACGTCCTTGGCATGCGCGCTACGCGCAGCGATGACACAGTGCTCGAGAATGCGTTCGTGCCAGATCGCTACGTGGCCCGGGTGCTCGCACCGGGTGGAGCGGGGGTCGACGGGTTTATTCTGTCGGTCTTCGCCTGGGGCCTTCTGGGATTCGCCAATGTCTATTACGGGCTCGCCAAACGCGCGCTCGACCACGCGATTACTGCAGCCAAGTCGAAAGGCTCGATGGCGCTGACTCGTTCAATGGCCTATCACCCGGAAATCCAGCACACGATCGCCGATATGGTGATCGAACTGGAGTCCATTGGCCCGCACCTCGACACCATTGCGCGAGAATGGTCGCAGGGGGTCGATCATGGCGCGCAGTGGCCTTTGAAGATCATGAGCGCGAAATACCATGCCGTCGAAGGCGCATGGCGAGTGGTGGATCTGGGACTCGAAGTCTGTGGCGGTGCCGGTATCTTCCGCTCCGTAGGCTACGAACGCATCCTGCGTGACGCGCGCCTGGGCCGGATCCATCCCGCAAATTCCTTCCTAACACACGAAGTCGTTGCCAAGACAGCCCTGGGTATCAGCCTGGACGAGCAGCCACGCTGGGGCTGATCCCGCACGTGCAGCGACGGACGCATTCGTCCGTCCGCCAAGATTAGGTTTTTCGCGATAAGCGATGACTTGGGGCACCCCACTTCTGGTCGGTTTCGCCAGAAGTGGGGATTTTTGTTCGCTAGCTCAGGCTATTCAACGCCAAAACTCGTGGGTTCCGCCTTTTTGCATCCCATGATATATCGTGATACGATATAAGTTGGGAGGCAGAAGATGCTGGGTATCAGATTGGTACGGCTCATCGAAGAGCATTCGGCGGAGTTGGCGAGAGGGCTGACCACGCAGATCCGCCAATCGGAGCGCACCTCGGATTTTAGGGAGATTCCGGCTGAAGACTTACGGCTTGCGGCCGCCGAGGTCTATCGCAACCTCGGTGAGTGGTTATTACAGAAGACGGAAGAGGACATCGGCGCGCGTTTTCGCGCCGTAGGCGCACGCCGCGCGGCCGAAGGTATTCGATTACACCAACTAATATGGGCGCTTCTACTGTCGCGAGAGCACCTCTGGCGTTTCCTCCGGCATCAGGCATTCGCGGACAATATCGTGGCACTGCATGGGGAAATGGAGTTGCAGCGGGTGCTGAGCCGCTTTTTTGATCAGGCTATTTACTACGCTGTGTTGGGATATCAGGAAGCCGGAGGTTGCAGTCCAAAGGGCGACTTGGCGAGAGCCCGGGACCTTGCGGTTGCGATTGGGTTGATGGCATCCCAGGACAGTAGGAACGCCTCCGAACTCGAAGACTGAAGCCGGCAAAAAGGACAATGTGGGACAGTCGTCTCGGCTGTCTGCGACCAGAATCGCGACTGAAGGTTTTGGCGAGCAGACGAGCGGAGTCGGAAAGCACATCCTGCCCTGAAGTCAGAAAGGGATTAGGCAATGGCTGAAGCTTCTACGATCATCCTTTTCTTTCAACAACTTACCTCCGTCTAATCCCCCCAATCTCCGCTAAGCCCCGATTTTGCACCGTTCGTTGGGATGTTCATTGGGATTTCTTGGCTTTCCCATAGGATAGGCTTAGATAAATACCCAGGAAACGTGTTTGGATACGTGGTTTTCCAACCACGCATTGATCATTCCCGGGACGCCACAGTCGTTGGTCGTGGGTCTTCCCAGGTTCATCCGAAGCGAAGGCCAAAAGTATTTGTAGCCGTAGGGATAGCACTAGTCATTTGATGTCAGCGCGTATCCCTATCAGAAAGAAGCCGAAGCCGGAAGATTTGGCTAAGAGCTAAATGCTAAAAGCCAGGAGCTAAAAGCTATCATGCGCAAGCCGATCAAGTACGCAGAGAAGGTTGCAGTCGCCGCCGCGAAGGGCGTTTGGTTCGTTTATGACCGCTTGAACCGCGTCAGTCCTAATCCCTCGCCTACGCCGAAGTGGTCTGACAAGCCTTTGCTCAAGTCGTACGAGAAGTCCAAGCCGCCACTGGGCTGGCCGCGGACGACCGATTCCCTCTGCCCGAAGTGCGTTCCCGAGATTCGCCAGCAAATTCTGGATGGGCATCTGCCGCACGAAGTGTTGATGAACGAAAAAGTCGGTGAGATCAAGGCCACGATCATCGAGCGCGATGGCAAGATCCTGATGGTGAAGGACTGCCCCAAGCACGGCCATTTCGAAGATGTGATGTCGATCGACACTGAATTTACCAAACACTTGGAAGACGTTTTCCCTGGTCGCGACATTCGCGCGCACAACGACGAGCATTTGCATCATCACGGGTCCAGCACGATCAAGTACGGCCGCGGTTCGGTGTTGACGATTGATTTGACCAACCGGTGCAACATGATGTGTGATCCCTGCTTCATGGATGCGAACCAGGTCGGTTTCGTGCACGAGCTGACTTGGGAAGAAATCAAGACGATGCTCGATAATGCCATCACCATCAAGCCGCGCCGTCAGATGTCGGTGCAGTTCTCGGGTGGCGAGCCGACGTTGTCGCCGTACTTCCTGGACGCGGTTCGTTACTCGCGCAAGGTTGGTTACAACTCGGTACAGGCCGCGACCAACGGGATCGAATTTGCGAAGAGTTTTGAATTTGCTCAGCAGGCAGTCGAAGCGGGATTGCGCTATGCCTACCTGCAGTTTGACGGAATCGGCAACGCCGCCAACGCGCACCGCATGGTCGGCAACCTGTTCGATGTGAAGCTAAAGGCGATCGAGAACCTGCACAAAGCGGGATGCGAAATCGTTCCAGTCATCACGATCGTGAACGGCATCAACAACGAGCAGGTTGGACGCATCATCAAGTTCGCGCTGGACAATCCGAAGACGATCAGCTTCCTGAGCTTCCAGCCCGTGTCGTTCACCGGCCGCGATGAAGCCGTAACGGACGAGCGTCGTGGCGCGCAACGATACACGCTGTCGCACCTGGCGCATGACGTGAAAAATCAGACGGGATTAGGTGAGCCGGCGCGCGATTGGTTCCCGATCAGCTTCATGGGCACCTTCAGCGACTGGGCCGACCTGATGCATGCGAACGATGCGAACAATAATTGGGGTCAGCTCTCCTGCGGATGCCATCCGAACTGCGGTACCGGCATGGCCGTGATGATCGACAAGGAGACCAAGGAAGCGGTTCCGGTTACGGCGTTCTTACACGGCGATCAACTGGCTCGCGATATCGCCAAGGTGAATGATGCATCGCGCGGGAAATTCCTGACTGGGCTTGGAATGGCGTTGTGCCTGATGAAGAACTACGATCCATACCAGTCGCCGACGCACTTCAAGTTGATGGATCTGTTGAAGAAGTTCGACAAGAACTATCACATCACGGGACGCAACTACGGCAAGGTCGGCCCGGACCGCACCATCGACGACGTCATGAAGCGTCGTACGTCCGATCGGTGGAACTTCCTATTCATCGCGGGTATGTGGTTCCAGGATCTGTTCAACTACGACTTCCGCCGCACCGAGCAGTGCATCATTCCATACGCAACGCAGGAAGGCGAGATTTCTTTCTGTGCCTACAACACGGGCGTGGGATGGCGGAACATCATCGAGAAGATGCACATGACCGCTACGCTCACCAAATGGTACGACGAGCATGGACGTCACGAGATCTTCGCTGGCGGCAAGAAGGTGAAGATGGAAGAGCAGCACGTCGACTATCTGAAACTGCGCGAGGATATCGTGACCATCGAGCAGCAGCAGGATCTCGACAAGCTGGGCATCGCCAAGAATGCCCGCGAGGAAAAGAAGCGGGCCCGGGACGCGAAGGCAGCCGAGGGGCGCGGACCACAGAAGAACGACGAAGCCTACAACGCCCGCATGGCGTCGTTGTATCGCGAGGTCGTGCTGAAAGAGAAGCCGGCGCAGTCGGAGAACGGCTTCATCCCGCTAGGCGCATTGTCGAAGCCGAACGGCAATGGCAACGGCAACGGTCATAGCGCCGATGCCCCGAAGCCGGAAATCGCCGAGCCAGTAGCAGGAGACTAAGCTGCCAGGCAATTAACCCGACGGGCCGCCTGCGGGCGGCCTTTCGTATTTCCTCAATGATAATCGCGTGGCCTCCCGCGAAATCTGACGCGACTGTCATCCTGAGCGTAGCGGTGGGACAGCGAAGCGAACCCATCTGCGGAGTCGAAGGATCGCTACGCCCTAGTCCGCCTTCACAGTCTTTCAGTGAATTTCTCCATCTTGGGTTCGCCTCTGCTGCCGCAATGTTCCGGCAGGAACGTAGCGTCATCACGGCAAAGGGTATACGATTGTGTCATGATAGCTAACCGCAAGAAAGCAAAGCGGCAAACATGGATTTTGCTCGCCCACAGCATCGCAAGCCTACTCTAAGCGAGAGCGGTAAGGGCTCCGACGAAAAAAGACAACAACAAAATCGAAAAGAATTGCAGAATCAGGAAAGCCCACCTGATCAATCTCGACCAAACATAGTCGGGGGAGAGTTCGAGTGTCCCCCGGGGGATGCCGCCCGTTCTCTCCATCTGCCCGGCGTTGAAACGCCGGCTACTATCAGTGGTCCCTCCGGGGACCGCAAGTCTTGGTGACCGAAATCTCACACTGCCGCGATCTCCGTCATTGCGCTTCACCATCAACGGAGCAGACCCATTCCCAAGGCGAAAGCGGTATAAGCAAGAATCGTTGACAAGACCTAAGTTATTGCGGCTCAAGATTTTGCCCCTACTTATGAAGCGCCATAGATTATTTCGAGATTTTCCGCTAACTCGATGATTCCAATAGACCCGGGGGAGGGGCACTCGCCTATTTCCAATTTATTTTTGGTTTTGAACGGTGATCGGGCCTGAGGAATGATTCAGCATCGACGGTTTTCCGACTGTTACCACGCAGAGGTTTGCAGTTTCTGCCGAAACATGCAGGTCTTGCAGCGTGACGGAGTGCTGTGCCGTCGCGAACTTGCGGACTTCGCTCCACCCAGACGATTGCTGCTGCAGCACGACAATGTGATCGATGGTGTTTTCGCGGCCGGAGATGTTCCAGACTAGAGTGTCTCCACCACGGATGGACGCTTTTACCTCGGCGCAGTTGTCGATGCCGGTTTCTATCTCTGTGCCTTCTTCGTAATCGTTCCAGGTGGGAATGATCAACGCTGGCAACTGATGGCTCGCGGAATAAAAGCGTCCTGCGAGTTCGAGCGTTGAGAGCCAGGTTTGACCGCAGCGCTGATCGATCACGCGGCCCTTGCCCCAGCTCGCGTCAGCGTCATCGAATCCCTTGAATGCCGAGCCTATGGCGATTTTGTTCGACTGCTGCGCTTTGGAGTAGAAGCGCTCGAGGTATTGTAGGGCCATTGGATCGGTGGAACTAACGGTTTCGGGAGCGATCCACGAATAGGCTCCATCCGCATCGTCGTTGGCAAACGAGCCGGAGTTGCGAAAGAAGAACAACGGTGTCAGAGGAAGGCTTTGGCGCACGCGCTTCCAATCGATCGGATATTTTTCCAGACCAAAGGAGAAGACGGCGGGACGCTTATTGAAGCGAAGGTACGCGGGTGAGTTCTCAAAGCGTTCTGCGGCGTACTTCAGGTCGTGGATCAGTTGATCGGTTACATTGCAACCGTGCTTCTCACAATCTCCCAGTGCGCCGGCGTCCTCGGAAACGGCGAATTCAAAGTTCTGTTGCTCGGCTTCTTTCATGAGCAGAAAAGTGCTCTCATTTTTCGCGCCTGAGTTGGAACCGTACCAATCGACAATGGCGCCCTGGATGCCGCGGCTGACCATGTCGGCGACCTGGCGGCGAATCTGTTCACGATCATCGGAGCGGTAGCCGACATCACGATGTTTGGCATCGCCGAACCAGGGCATGTAACGGGTGAAAATCCGGGTGCTCGAACCTTCGTAGAGAAGCGAGCGAATCGGGAGCTTGCTTACGTTTGACGGTGCAGCATTAGCCTTGCCGCCGCCGTAGCGCGGGCTTGCACTGGTGTTGTTGGAGAGTTCGCAGGAGATGGGAACGTTTGCATTCTGTGCGCTACAAAACGTCGCTGCAAGGAGCAGCGGAGCTATCCGGTGATGGAACATGCGCGTTGGATGCACGCGTGGAGCAGGGCGTTTACGGCAGGAACATGTGGCCCAAGCGGCACGAGGTCCCTCCACGCGGCATTGGATTGGCATCCGCCAATCCAATGCCTTGGTCGGGATGACAGATCAGTAATAGGTGAGATTCAGCTTGTCGAGATAGACGCTGTAGTCCCACTGCTTGTAATTGCCGTCTAGTTGGAAGTTGATGACGATGCCATACCATCCACCGGGAACTGGGAAGTGCGAATACGCCCAGTTCACGTCGTGAGTCACGCCATTGAGGGTGAATGACTTGTATAGCACTTTGTTGTCGGAAGTGCGTTCCACCTGGATGATGACGTGATTCCAGGCGTTCGGCAGCGGCTTGCAGGGGATGCTGGTCTTGATCCATCTGCCATTCGCCGGATCCCAGACATCCCACACGCCGCCGTAGGTCACTTCGCATTGGGTTCCGTACATGAAGCCCATGCCATTGAAGAACTGAGCGACATCAAATTCAATATTTTCGGAATTGTTGAGATCGTAGCTGTAGAAGTACGTGTCGTAGATGAAGTTGTGGACGTTGGGAACGATCGTGTGATTGGAGTCAGGCATGCCTTGCGTAGTGCCATCGCCGATCAGGTGGTTGTTCCATAGAACGTCTGAGTAGGGAGTCGATCCGCCGATAAAGAATTTCGCAGATTTTCCGTCCATCGAAGGAGACGACACTTTCTGCGCTAAAGACCAGGTGACGCCGGAACACCCAGTGCAAATGTCATACTTCGGCGCCAGCTCACCGTAGCCTTTCCATCCCCCGCTGGCTTGCAGATTGTAGAAGGTTTTGGCACCGTTGCTGATGACTTTAAGCGTGATTGCAGTCTTAGTCGAACCACCACAGTGGTCCCATTGCTGGACAATGATGTAGTAGGTTCCGGAGCTGAGGGAAAGAGCGGTGCTGAGTTTGGTGCCGTTTACAACATAAGCAAGAACGCCGGGTGCCGTATAGATGCCCATCGATGCGACACCAGTCGGACAGGATGTGCCTCCTGCCGTCGCACTGAAATGAACAGGGGATTGAACGGTAGCGCCGCTGCTGGGCGAACTCACATTGACGCCGGCCCATGCTGCGGGGATCAGAAGGACCAGGATACACACGAATAGGGCACACTTCTGCATCAACACTTCTCCATTTTTTTATTTGCTTGCACTTGCTGGCCGCGAGCCGTGCGCGAAGCTATCCCTGTGCGTGAGCGGGTACGCAGGAAGCACCGCAAAAGAAGTGGCTGACGCCGCGATCGCAAACACTCTTGCCGCAAAATGACGGGAGATATCCAAGGAAAATTGGACTGGGAAATCCGCGCCAGGCTGAGAGGTCGAAGAGTTGAGGCGAGAGTACCAGAAGAACCCTATTCTCACCTACAGGAAATTTCAGTCGCGGGTACTAGAAAGTTCTAAGTCTGAGACACGCGCATAGGATAGGCTACGAAGCTGCGAGAGAGCTTAGAGAAATCCCTTCAAGTATCAGAATTCTGCGAATTTACGCGTGGCTCCTCGCTGCAACCTCGTCTAAACGCGGCTTTCTACGCGGACCTTCTTGGGGGATTTGTTTAGGCTTTTGTACAACCATCCCGTCGGCGCGGTACATCGAATTGCGGCTGCTCGAGACCACGCAAGACGGAAATGGCATGGATAGAATCCCCCTGCGACTCCTGATGCATCCGTTCGTTTTGCTACTCATCGCGTTATTCCTTTTAAGTTGTCAGTCGATGCATCAGCCCACACCCGACACCGCTGCCACCCCTACCCCCCCTACCACCCCAACAGTGCCCACGGCGTCCGACCAAAAACTACAAGGCGTTTTGATGTGGAAGGGTGATTCGTCGGGGAGCGGCCTCTATGCGGCCGAGACGACGCTTACGCCAGCCAATGTGAATGTAAATCAGTTCGGGTGGGTGGGGAGCTTTCAAGCTGACGGGGTCGTGATGGCGCAACCACTCTTCGTTTCAGCGTTGGATATGGGAGATGGTTCGACACACGATGCAGTCATCGTCACGACGGAGCACGATAGCGTCTACGCCATCGATGCAGCAAATCCCGGAGGCGGGACTCTTTGGGAACGTCATTACGTCGACCCGACGAGTGGAATCACCACGATGCCCGACAACTTCGGAGGCCGCACCACGTTGGGCGGCGAAGTCGGGATTACGGGTACGCCCTACCTTGACGGCGCGACTGGAGTTCTTTATTTTGTAACCGCCATTGCTCGCAACGGAGTGCCAGAGCAATGGCTGCGAGCGCTTGACGTGCACACCGGAAAGGACTTCGGTCCGGGAAGTGTGCAAGTCACAGCCAGCGTGCCCGGCGACGGCAAGGGGAGTGTGAACGGACAGATTGCGTTCGATCCGACGAATCAAAACCAGCGTCCTGGGCTGACCAAAGCAAATGGGGCAATCATGGTCGCGTGGGGATCATTCTCGGACTGGGGCGTGTATCACGGCTGGCTCATGGCCTACGATCCCTCAACCTTGACACAATTAGCCGTATTCAATCCGACCACGCAATTTCAATCCACTGACGCCGCCAGCGGACCATCCGATTACGGAGGGGGCGGTGCGTTCTGGCAAGGCGGCGCCGCGCCGGCGGTTGATACCGACGGCAATATCTTCATCAACGCCGCCGATGGCAGCTTCAACGCGGATCAGGGTGGAAACAATTACGGCGATACCATGCTGAAGCTGAAATTCAATGGAAGCAGCTTTCAGATCGTCGACTGGTTTACCCCTTCCGACGCTGCGTGCATCGATTTGCACGATCTCGAACTTGGTTCTGGTGGTGTGGCCCTGTTGCCGACCGACTTCACCAACGGCATCAAACTAGCCCTTGCTTACAGCAAAGAAGGGCGCTTGTTCTTAGTGAATCGGGATACGATGGGCAACTTCAATGCAGGTGGCGATAACCGGATTCCTCAGGAATTCATGGTCGGGCAATACACCTGTTCTGATGCGGTCACCAGCGATGTTGCCGAGGGCCCCACCTGGAACCGGCTGTACGGGAACGCTTCTTATTGGAACGGCTACCTGTATGCCGGCGCCGCAAATCAGGCGTTGATGCAATATCAATTTCAGAATGGATTGCTGAATCCCACTCCGACCGACTCGTCACCCAGCGCGTACGGCTACCGTGGAGCGAACACGGTGGTTTCCGCCAACAGCGCCCAGAATGGAATTGTTTGGGCATACGAAAAGTCCGTGTCCGGGCAGGGCATTCTGCATGCCTATGACGCAACCTCGGTCTCAAAGGAATTGTGGAACAGCAACATGAATGGCGACCGTGACGGAATGCTCACCGGAATTGGATTTGGCACACCCGTCGTTGCCAACGGCCGTGTGCTGGCGGCTTCCGACCATTCACTTGAAATTTTCGGCCTACTCCAGTGACCGATTACGGGTCACTGCGTCATACTCTGTAGACACTTCTAATCTAAGCCGCGATCCGGCGCGCGAACTTCTTCAATCGTTTGCCCACTCCCGGCTGTCCCACCGGAACGCTCGCTTCCCACGGTTCTTCGACGCCCATCAATGCAAGCGCTCCACCCGCCAGAGCGGCATTTTTCATGAAGTTGATCACCCTTGGCTTGACACTTGTTGGGGTCTTGGTTGCGCCAGAAGTCGCGCATGATGGGAGAGACTCCAGCGAGGAATCCAAGAATCATCCCTGCACCGTATTTGGGCTTTACCCCAAGCAGAATACTGGCTCCACCCTACGATGAGCGGAACTCCACTTAGCATGATGGCTGCTTCAGGTTTTGGCACATCTTTCCCTTCTGCATAGGGAGCCATCTGGCAACGATTTCTCAGGTCATTGATGCCGCTGTAGAGGAAGAATCCGCCGAACGAGAGTCGGCCAATCAGGAATGGGGCTTTCATATCTGGGTCCTCGCGTAATTTTCAAGGATTCGATTCCGCGAGCGATGCGGCGGTTGGTCTTGTTCTTGTGTGAGGTCGTTTGCTGACAGGCGCTGTCGCTGTAGAGGTCGGTACGTTTGCCTGACAATCGGATCACCCCTGTCGCTACGATTCATCTGAGGCAGAACGCCTAGACCGACTTCAACTCGACCACCAGGCACGATGTCCCGTTCGTGGTGACCTGAACTTGCGCAAACGTTTGTACAAACGCATCGGCGTCTGCTAACCGGCCGGGCTGATACGTGCTGGCCATCCCGATCACTTTCATGCCCGCAGCCCGCGCCGACTCAATCCCCGCGGGCGCATCCTCAATGACCAGGCACTCCTCCGGACGGAAGCCCAGCCCCTCCGCCCCCTTCAAATACGGCTCCGGATGCGGTTTCCCGTTCGTCACATCATCAGAGGTCACCAAAACCTTCGGGACAGGCAATCCGCAATACCGCAGACGATTCTGCGCCAGCAGTCGCGATCCGGAAGTCACCACACCCCAGCGCTTGTCAGGAATCGCCTTCAACAGATCCGCAGCCCCCGGCATCACGGTCACACCCCGCTGATCATGCGCCTCATGATTCTCAATCGCAGCGGCCTCCACCTCAGCGTCGAGATGGGGAGCAACGCGCCGGATCACCTCGATCGTCCGCACGCCGTGCGCAATCGCCATCACCGCATCGCCATCGACGCCCTTCCGCGATGCCCATTCCCGCCACTCGCGGTCAACTGCCCGAGTCGAATCGACGAGCACCCCATCCAGATCAAACAGAATCCCTGCGCAGGAAAATCTAGACATTCTCAATTTATTTTTATCCTGGGACTGATGATGTGCAGCCAACCGGGCTTGAGCAACGGCCAACTCAAGCGCAACCTTATAGAGATGCAATTAAGGAATCTAGGATGCGGCCGACTGGACGAAAATTCGAGTGCGCAACACTGCCGACCCTCCTTAATCGCTGGCGGGAAGACTCGCCCTCTCGGCCTCAATCCCACGGGAGGCCTGCTCGCTCTGGCGCACAACCAGATGCCGCTGCCGGAAATGCGCCATCGCGCGCTGTCCCCAAGCCCGCACGAACCAGTAATTCAGACTCGCGCCAATCGCCGAACTGGCCAGCGGGATCACGCGGCCAGCCCATTTCTCAACCACCTCAGTGCTGGCCCTCGCTGCAATCCGCTGAATCACGCGCGGCACAAATCTGCTGACGACTTCCCGTTCCAGCAATTCCCTACTCAGGTCGATGCCCGCTGCGCTGGCGGCTGCGACCCACAACTCCGCAATCTCGTCGTCGGTGTTGTATTCAAATCCGTAAAGCAAGCTGAGCTTTTGAATCGTCCGCATCGTGATGGCCGACAAAATCCCCAAATCCGGCACAATCGTAATCAACCCGCCCAGCCCGAATCCCGCTCCTTCCAGCGCCGCCATCTTCATTCCGCTGCGGATAATCGATTCGGCCACGGCATCGAGCTCATTCATCTCAAGCGAGTACACCCCGTGATATCCGCTGATCGGCACCCGATACGCCACCCGCAGCTGCAACAGAAATTTCGCCGGATCCACCCGCACATGTTCGTAAGTTCGCGTCAGCCCCTTCTGAAGCGCGATTTCCACACGCCGCACAAGCCAAGATTTGCGCTCTTCTCCCACTCTTCTCACGTTACAGCAGAAGGAACAGGAATTCCATCAGTAGAACTCTGAATTCTGCCGCCAAGCCAGTCTGACGCCCGCCGGACGCCTACCCCTCGGGACTCAGGAGTAAACGTGCTAGCATTCTCCTTACTCCATGCCCACAGGAAAACTGCAAGTTATTCCTCTTGGAGGCCTTGGCGAGTTCGGCATGAACTGCATGGCCTTCCGCTGGGGAGACGACATTATTGTCGTCGACGCCGGCCTCATGTTCCCCGAAGCCGAACTGCTCGGGGTCGATATCGTTGTCCCCGATATTTCGTATCTCACCGAAAATCGCCAGCGGGTCCGCGGCATCATCCTCACGCACGGTCACGAAGACCACATCGGCGCCCTGCCCTGGATACTTTCGGAATTGAACGTCCCGGTCTACGGAACCGAATTCACTCTCGCCTACCTCGAAGACAAGCTCGACGAGCACGGACTGCTTGAGGACGCCGACTTGCGCGAGATGCGCGCCAACGAACGCATCAAGTTAGGCGCGTTCACGATCCACCCGATCCAAGTGACGCATAGCATAGTCGATTGCGTCGCGCTCGCCATTCATTGCCCTTTGGGCGTTGTGATTCACACCGGGGATTTCAAGGTCGACCCCACGCCCACCGACAACAAGCTCTTCGATCTCCACACCTTCGCCGAATACGGCAAAGAAGGCGTGCTCGCGCTGTTTCAGGACTCCACCAACGTCGAGCGCAGGGGATACACGCCCAGCGAACGCGCCGTCCGCCGGAAATTCGACGAAGTGTTCGCGCATACTCGGCGCCGCCTTTTCATCTCCTGCTTCTCCAGTTCGATTCACCGCATCAATCTCGCCGTAGAACTCGCGCACGAGCACGGACGCAAGGTCGCCTTCATCGGCCGCTCCATGAACAACTCCGCCGAGATCGCCGAAGATCTCGGCTACATCGAAGTTCCCGAGGGCTTGGTCATCAATCCCGGGGAGATGAAGAATTTCCCGCCCGAGAAAGTCTGCGTGCTGATTAGCGGAACACAGGGTGAACCCATGTCCGCTCTCTCGCGTGCTGCGGTCGACAACCACAAGCACGCGAAAATCGAGAGGGGAGACACGGTAGTCCTCTCCAGTCGCATCATCCCGGGCAACGAAAAAACCATCTACCGGATGATCGACCACCTCTTCCGCCGCGAAGCCCACGTCATCTACGAAGACGGCACCAGCCCGCCGGTCCACGTCTCCGGCCATGCCAGCCAGGAAGAACTCAAGCTCATCATCAACCTGGTCAAGCCGCGCTATTTCGTGCCGGTCCACGGCGAATACCGCCAGCTCAAGCTGCACGCCGAAATGGCCGCCGCCATGCGCGGATCGGTAGGCAAAGTCATGCTGATTGAAAGCGGAGAGATCCTAGAATTCGACGAACTCGGCGCCCGCAAGACCGGCAAAGTCAACGTCGGCCGCGTCTGCATCGATTCCGGCAACCGCACCGATGTGGTCGAAGACCTGATCATCAAAGACCGCCGCCACCTCAGCGAAGACGGCATCGTCCTGCCCATCATCGCAATCAACAAGCTGTCTGGAAAAGTCGAGACCACGCCGGAAATCGTCACGCGAGGTTTCAACGTAGGTGAAGACGGCTTTATGGAAGGCGCCAAACGTGTAGTCGAAGACACGCTGGCATTCTCCAGCGAAGAAGAAAAGGCCGACTACGGTGTAATCAAAGAAAAAATCCGCGCCGACCTAAAACGCTACATCAACAAACAAAGCCAAAAACGCCCCCTGATAATGCCGGTAATCCTGGAGATTTAAGGGGTTGTGTGGGGACGGACGCATTCGTCCGCCCGCGAAGGCGATGCCGGAGCGCGCTGCTCGAGCGTTCGCACCCTGTCATCCCCAGCGCATCATCTGCGCGAGGCGAACGCAAATGCGCAGCCGAAAGATCCCTGCTTCCGAGATGACGGCCTCAACCATCGCGAGGCGTTTTATGGATGTGTCCTCGATATCCGGGCGTGCGCAATAGGAAGCATCCCCAAGATCCTGGCGGGATCTCAGACAAGTGCGCCGCTTCCGGTGGCGGGAAACCCGCGATTAACGATACCCTGTGCCGTAGGCACAGCCGAAACGAATGATCACCCTCACCGACCTCCTCTCCGCCCGTACGCGCCTCAATGGCGTAACCGTTCTCACGAAACTAGTCGAATTCCAGCTCTGTGCCGAAGACCCGCGCCGCCTCCTGCTCAAGCCCGAAAACCAGCAACCCATCGGCGCCTTCAAGCTCCGCGGAGCCTACAACAAAATTGCCGCGCTCTCCGAAGACGAGCGCAAACACGGCGTGATTTCCTATTCCAGCGGCAATCACGCCCAAGGCGTCGCCTACGCGGCTCGCGGCCTGAAGGTGAAATCCGTCATCGTCATGCCCAACAATGCACCGCAGATCAAGCGCGAAGCCACGGCCAAACTCGGCGCCGAAATTGTCCTGGTCGGCCCCGGTTCCGACGAGCGCAAAGCCAAAGCCGAACAACTCGCAGCCGAACGCGGATACATCATCGTCCCCCCGTATAACGACGAAAAAATCATCGCCGGACAAGGCACGGTAGGTCTCGAAATCCTCGAAGACTTTCCCGAGGTTGAGACGGTTCTCTCGCCGGTCGGCGGCGGCGGCCTCATCTCAGGCGTCGCTGCCGCCATCAAACTCACGAATCCGAAGGTGAAGGTAATCGGAGTCGAACCCGAGCTCGCCGCCGACGCCCAAGCCAGCTTCCGCCAGGGCAAAATCGTCCAGTTCCCTGCCGAGCAAGTCAGCCGCACGCTCGCCGATGGACTCCGCACCCAGAGCATCGGCCCGATCAATTTCGAGCACGTCCACGCCTACGTCGATGACATCATCACGGTCACCGAAGATGAAATCCGTCAGGCCATGAAGTATCTGTGCCTGAATCCCCAGACAATCGCAGAACCCAGCGGAGCCGTAGCCACCGCCGGGTTCATCTTCCATGCCAAAGAACTGCCGCGGACCAAACTGAACGTCGCAATCATCAGCGGTGGCAACATCGAGCCGGAAATGTTGAACCAACTTCGGCCCTTGCAGGGCTGAGCGTCCCGAGAGCCTGGCGTTTTCCGGACGCCGAGAGCCGCACGCCAGAAACCGCTCTTCCTATCGATACAACCCGAAGGGGCAAACCGCGATTCTTGGAAGATATACGCTTCGCCTGGAAAGGAATCCCATGGTCAGGCTAGCCCTTGCAGTCCTCTGTTGCATCGCCTGCAGCGCTCGCGCTCAAAACTCCAAACCCGAGAGTTCCCTGACCGCCAACCCCGTCTATCAGAAAATTGCGCCAAGTGCCACGGCAAAAACGCGGGAGGTCACTTCGTGGCAGGCCCATCCCTGGTATCGGAGAAAGCGACCGCAATGTCCGCGGACGACCTCCGGGCCATCATCACCAATGGAAAACATCACATGCCCAAGTTCGAGACAAACTTCAGCCCTCGGAAATCGATGCTCTCGTGGAACAGATCCGCTCCGAGGGTAAGCAAAAATGAGCAAAGCTCTTGTCCCCGGTCTTGTCGATATTTATTTCGCGATTGTGATCTCAGTCCTTGACTTCAACTAAGGAAACCAGCCATGCTTGATGTCCGGCCACGGCATGACACTGTGGGGTGGCAGCGGAAACGCTCTTGTTTTCAAGACTTTTTGCCTGCAAGCTACTGTGGCTCTGGGATTTTTTCGAGATTTTCCTCCAAATCTATGATTCCAGTAGACCAGGGGGGAGGGGGGATACCCTCTTCCAAGCCTCGTTTGCCATTTCGGGAATTCGTATTCGTTGTTCTCATCGCGATTTTTCCCACAGCTGCGGCGTACGCGCAGGCTCAGCGCGGAACCTTGATCCACGAGGAAACCATCCGCGTCTCCCCGAGCTCTGACACCGCCAAGCTCGGCACCGCAGAACGTGGACATGAACTCGTTATCCTCGACTCCAGCCGCGACTGGACGCATGTGACCGCAATTCTCATGAACCCCAAACGAGAGGAAGACGAGGACGACGAAGAGGCACAAGGCAAAACCATTTCGGGATGGGTGATGAGCAAGTCGTTGGTGAGCCTGAACACCCCGAATGGAGACAAGATCATCTTCGGCGAAGCCGCGAATTCCGAAGACGAAGCCAGCCGCCGCCGCGGACGCCGCGACGCCGCGCAAGACGCCATGCGTCTCTACTATCGCGTCTACGATTTATTCCCCACCTCGCCGCTGGCAGGCGAAGGCCTCTATCGCGCAGCCGATATTCGCTGGCAAATCGACCGCTCCGACATCATGACGCGCCCCTCGGCGCGCGAGCGGGATGCCTACATGCGCGGCCAAATTAACGAGCAGTGGATGAAGCTCGTCATGAAGAAATATCCCGGATCAAAATGGGCGGACCTTGCCGCATATCATCTGATCGAAAACAAGCTGTGCGGCGATTGGCAAGGTGCTTCGAAGTGTCCGGAAAAAGAAGCGGACATGTACGAGAAGTTCGCCAAGGAGCACGACCAATCCTCCGCCGCTCCACAAGCGCTCTATCAGGCAGCCTGGCGGCAATCGGCTCTGATCGAGATCTACAAGACCGAAGCAAACCAGAAAAAATCCGAAGGCGCGAAGAACCAGGCGCTCGAACTCGCGCAGAAGATTGTCAGTCAGTATTCCCAGAGCGAATGGGCGTTGCGCGCTCAAACGCTGATTTACTACATTCAGCAGGGTGTTCCAACGTTCGGCAACGCTGGCGATTAACTCATGAGCGAGTTAGGCCGTCGTCCCTTCAGCGCGGCGATGTTCGGGTTCGCGATTACGGCCATTTTTATTTCTTATCAACTGCTCACGGATGCGCAATCTTCCCTTCCCCGCGAGTCCGCGTTCATGATCCTGTTCGTCGTGCTCTGTCCACCATCGCTACTGGCTGTCGCGTTTGACCCCGATGTGGGGTCGAATGGCTTCTATCTCCTTTGGACAGTGATTGCGCTCATGAACGCTGGTTTGTACGCGACAATCCGCACACTGCTATTCAGGCGGCTGCAGCGGCCCGATTGAGTGCACCCCGAAATGCATTTCAGTGAACTCCCTCGATTTACAATGCCGTAACTTTCGTTCACACATTTCTGCGATACTGGCTTTCCGATTTCCCCCCGGAGGACAATTGAACGACTACCTGCTCGCTCTGATCCTTGGCATTGTTGAAGGCATTACCGAATATCTTCCCGTCAGTTCTACCGCGCATCTGCGACTTTCGGAAGCTCTGCTGCACCACTCTGGACTAGCGCCCGAACTGACGCTCGACAATGGCTATTGGAAGATGTTTTCGATCGTCATCCAGTTGGGCGCGATTCTCTGTCTTCCTGTCTACTTCTGGAACCGGATCATGAAGTTCCTTTCCACGTTCCCTCGCAGGGAAAGCGGAAACCGCACGCCTTTGACCCATCCGCTGGGATTGACGATCGTGGCTTTCGTGGTTACGGCGATTCCGTCCTTTTTGTTAACCAAGGTGATTGGCAAACACCTTGAGAGCGTCATCATCATGGGATGGTCTTTGCTGATTGGCGGAATCGTCATGTGGATCGTGGATGCAGCGCGCGCCAAAGACGAAGCTGCCGGTCCAAATGGACCTAGCGGCATTCGCACCTGGAAGATGGAAGAGATGAGCCTCGCGCAGGCGATCTGGATTGGTCTCTGCCAGATCCTTTCAGCAGTGTTTCCTGGAACGTCCCGTTCGATGTCGACGATCGCAGCCGGACAGATCGCAGGTATGTCGCGTGCTGCGGCGCTCGAGTTCTCGTTCTTCGTCTCGATGCCCACCATGGCTGCAGCCACGCTCTACACGCTGTATAAATCCTTGCGCGGAAAAGGCGAGAATCCCATCGGCGTCGCGCAAATCGATCCGCACGGATGGATCGTGCTTGCGATCGGCTTCGTCGTATCGTTCATTGTCGCGTATGGGTCTGTGGCTTGGTTCATGGCGTACGTGCGCAAGCGCGGCTTTGCGCCATTCGCGGCGTATAGGATTGTCATCGGAGTGCTGGTGCTCGTGTTCGCGGCGAAGCTGTCGTAGAGACGTAGCTTGCTACCTCTCCAGCCACGAGCACGTTTGCCGGTGTCGGCAAGACGTTGCAAGCGACGTCTCTACAACAAGATAACCAGATCAACACCGTCCGAAATCCCTGATTGTACGAACCTCGCCTTCTTGGCATAATAGTTTGGCTCTGGCCGATTGTGGCGCCGAGAGGTGTCTTCGGCGAAGAATCCGGCCTTCATGGATTATCTGGCGACTATTTTTGTCCCTACTGGCAACCGGCGGCTCAACGAGCTAATCGGCTTCCTAATGTGCGTCTCCGCGCTCCTTCTCCTCCTGGCACTTGTCTCCTATTCGCCGCTGGATCCTTCCTGGAACAGCGCTTCCGGCCTGAACACCTCGCACGCAGCGCGCAACTGGATCGGCATTGTCGGCGCTTACTCCGCCGACGCGGTGCTGCAGTTCTTCGGTGTCGGTGCCTTTCTGCTGGTCATATTCCCTGCAACGCTCGGCGCGCGCTGGTTCCGGTCGATGAAAGTACTGTCCCCGCTGGCGAAAAGCCTCGGCGGCATCTGGCTGATGATGTTTGTTCCAGCCATGCTCGCGCTGCTACCCGGGAATCTGCGCTGGGCGCACGTGATCCCGATCGAGGGCTTGCTCGGCCGCGTGGTTGGCGATTTCCTGATTCACTACTTGAATCTGGTTGGCGCCTACATCGTCTGCGCCACGGTTCTAGCCACGGCTCTTTATCTCTCGACGGCTTTCTCGTTCAACGCGATACAGCTTTGGGCTCCGACCCGATTCGCGTTCGTGACTGCGCTCTGGAACCGCTACAAAGATTGGCAACAGGAACGTGCCCGCAGGCGGCAGCAGAAAGAACTGGAGCAACGGCGGATTTCGAAACCCTTGGTCAAGACGCAGCTCATCCAGACGCGTCCGGTCGCATCTGCGCCGCAGGCGGCAGGGGAGCCACGACGCACTGGCATCGAGCGCATGCAGGCTGAGGAAGAAGCAACCAAGACTCCGGCGAAGTCTGTTACTGGCGGAATTTTGCCGGCGTCATTGCCACCCCCTGCCAACGCCGAGCCACTCTCTGATCCGGAAGTCACGGAACGCGCCGACAGCGGTCAAAAGGCCAAAACCACAATGCCGCGCATCGCCGTCGGAGGGTACAAACTGCCCTCCAGCAGCCTGCTGCAGCGGCCCGACGAGCAGCAGGCTGTCGACGCCGACGAACTGAAGTTGCTCGCCCAGGTGCTGACCGAGAAGTATGCCGAGTTCGACGTGCATGGGCAGATCACGCAGATCAATCCTGGCCCGGTTGTTACGACGTTCGAATTCAAGCCGGAAGCCGGGATCAAGTACAGCCGGATCACGAATCTGGTCGACGACCTGTGTCTTGCACTGAAGGCGGAGAGCATCCTGATCGAACGCATGGCGGGCAAGAGCACGGTCGGGATCCAGGTTCCCAATCGCCAGCGCGAGATCATCTTCCTGCGCGAGAACATCGAATCGCAGGAGTTCATGGGCTCGAAGTCGAGGCTCACGATGGCGATGGGCAAAGACATCAATGGCCGCATCGTTACCGCGGATCTTGCTGGAATGCCGCACCTGCTGATTGCAGGATCGACTGGAGCCGGCAAGAGCGTGGCCATCAACGCCATGATCATGTCGATCTTGTACAAGGCGACTCCGGAACGGGTTCGACTGATTCTGGTCGATCCCAAGCGGCTGGAACTGGGCAATTACGAAGGTGTTCCTCATCTGTACACACCCATCATCACGGAGCCGAAGCTTGCGGCGAACGCCCTGCGCAACGCCGTACGCGAGATGGAGCGCCGGCTGAAGTTGCTTGCGGCCAAGGGCGTGCGCAATATCGATCAGTACAACAAGCTTTTCGACCAAGGCGGTACGCCCAGCCTGTTTGATGAGGCGTCGGACGAGAAACCGCTGCCCTACATTGTGATCATCATCGACGAGTTGGCCGATCTGATGATGCTCGATTCGTCGAACGTGGAAGAATCGATCACTCGGTTGGCCCAGATGGCGCGCGCGGTTGGGATTCATCTTGTGCTGGCGACGCAGCGTCCGTCCGTCGACGTGATCACGGGCTTGATCAAAGCGAACTTCCCTGCCCGAGTGTCCTTCCGGGTGGCAACGAAAGTCGATTCGCGCACGATTCTTGACGCCAACGGCGCCGAAGCTTTGCTCGGCAAGGGCGACATGCTCTACCTGCCCTCCGGTTCGGCCCGTGTGCATCGTTTGCATGCGCCATTTGTTACCGAAAAGGAGATCGCAGCCGTGGTCGAGTTCTGGAAGGCGCAAGGCCAGGCGGAATACATCCATAACTTCCTGGAAGCGCCGAAAGAAGAGCGAGAAGCGGCCGCGGGGGTTGCCGGTGATGGTGAACCCGGCGAAGCCGGAGAGGGTGGGGACGATCCGATGTACAACGACGCAGTAAAGTTGGTGGTGGAGTTCGGCAAAGCCTCCACTTCCCTGCTGCAGCGACGCCTTCGGATCGGCTACGGTCGCGCCGCGCATCTGATCGATCTCATGGAGCAGGACGGGATCGTGGGAGCGGCTGACGGCCCGAAACCACGGGAAGTTCTGAAGCGTCCCGATTGGATCTCGGAGATCGAAGAATCCATGCGGTAGACCTACAAACAATCAATTGCCAAAATAAAAGGGCGGCGCCAAGCCGCCCTTAATTTTTTGATCCACTTCAGTAATTAGAACTTGAACACGACGCCGATCGGCATGCGGAAGTTCTTGCCGCTGGTGCTGCCGTTGCTGTGCAGCATCATCCAGTCAGCGCCCGCGCGGAATGCCATGTAGCGATTGAAGTTGAAATCCACGCCGCCACCAGCGAACACGGCCATACCGTTGCCGGAACCGCTCGCACCGGCGAAAGAGGCGGTAGCATGATCTCCACCGATCAATGCATGCACCCAAGGCGTGTAAGCCTTGTTGGCGCGCAGCGCCAATTGAGGCCCGAACGTGTAGGTGTAGTTTTTGAAGCTGACGCCAGCTTGCGTTGTATAGCTGGAGGCGAAATCAGCCGTGATTCCGAAGTAGTTGCTGAAATTCCCAGTCACGCCAAGGTCAAATCCGTTGGCGTTCACGCCACCCTCCAGGTGCGTGTACTGATATCCGCCGTAGAATTCCGCCTTCGGATGGTCCGTCTCACCAGCGAAAGCCGAAAACGTAAACAATCCAACGATCAGTCCGACAAAAGCTATTTTGCGCACATTCCCTCCCAGCAAGGTTGAACCGTAAATTTGCTTGCAGGCTCATTCAAACGTGCTGGGATGTGACTCGCAAGTGACCGTAGTGTTGGGCTCTGGGTAATGCAAGCTAAGCCCTTGAGGATTAGTGATTTACGGCTCCAGCAAGAGCGAGATCGAAGGATCAGACGGTACCGCCGGCGATATTCGGGAGGGTTTAGGTTGTGTAAAGAAATGTTTCTTGAGATCTATCGGCAGCCAAGTTTAGGCGCCAACCCAGTTCCAGAACCGCTCCTTTATGCCGCGGAATGACCCAGGCAGCCAGCTCTTATAGCGCAGTAAGACCGTTGCATTGATATTCTTCGCAGACCTGGATGAGAACTTGTTGCTGAAGACGAGATAGTAGACGCCACCGCCCGCCGGTAGATCGGCTTGGATTGTGCCCTGGGAGACCCTCCCGCTCTCATATACGGAACTGGTCGCATACCCGTTCTGCCAGACGGCAAATGCAGGTTCGCTGAGGACATAGCCTTCGATGTCGTTATCCTCACCATCGGCCGCCGGGGATTTCGTCCCTGGGCTTTTCTTTTCGGTCGAGGAGGAAGTGAACTGGCCGACGATGGAGACGTTCATGGAGCCTTCGGGCAGATCAAACTTGTAATACCTGAAGTTGCGGGCACTAACGGAGAATGGGGTCTCGAGAATGGTTTGATCGTGCTTCCATCCCACGAACTCCTGGACAGCTTGAGCAAACGGACTTTCGCTGGTTGCCGCCCATAAAATCGCGCCCAGGCACACTCCGAGAAGGACGCCAAGCGCGATGCGGCCCTTCTTCAGGCGTGGTGGAGCGAGTTCGATGATTGGTTCTTCGATCTTGACTCGTTCTTTCGGGGGCAGACTGACCGGCTTGCCACATTTGAGGCAGAACTGGGCTTCATCGGGCAGCGTTGCGCCGCATTTGCTGCAGCCCAAGAGGACTCTCGTGGCGGACGATGTGGCGGTATTTGTCGGCATGCTCACCGGCTCTCCACTTCAGAAGAATGCGGGTACAACCAGGAAAGTGCGGGGGACGCGCAAATCACTGGGACGACTTTACTAGATGAGGGGATATTAGCACAGAGGTTTTGTGTCACAAACGGTACTCGGGTTGCAAAACCCGCACGCCATTTATGGTGCAGTCTCCGTGCGTGGTGCGGAGACTGTCGGTCGGGGAATTGAGATAGTGGTCGGAAAGACTGGAAACAATCTATGGCGCGGAACGGCTAGATTATTTCGCCCCTTCGGGGGGCGGGCCTGCCAACTCTAAAATCGCAAAGAACGCGATTTCGGAATGGGGCATCGGCGGCTATCCCTCCATGGTCTCCTCGGCGGATTGGAGTACTACTGCGCTTTCTGGGTGCGGAGGCCTTGTAGGGCCAAGGCGGCCAGGACAATGACCGCGAACAGCATGGCGGCCCACAGAATAACCGCGTGGCGATCGGACCAGGGGCGTTCATCGGGGCGTCCGGCATAGTGCGGGTTGTGGGAACCGGAGGCCAGTTGCGCTTGGGCGGGAGAGGCGTCCAGATGGAAGAAGCGTGCGTAGTCGTATTCCGGCGCGGACAACCTTTCATCTCCGTAGTAGAGGCGCAGCGCGGTCTTACCCTGCGGGTCGAAATAGACGCGGCGCTCAACCGCTTGCGGCTCCGCGGTAATCCCCATAATTGGTGGATTGTCGCCGTTGTCGATGGTCAGGGTGTAGCGATCTGAGCCGACCATAATTTTGACCGACACGTTCTCGTTGGTGATGAGCACTCCGCCGCGGGTTATGCGCACGCGGCCGATCTCGCCGCTGAAAATCGGGGCGCCTTTGCCATCTTCTACGGTTACCGCCCGGTGGAAATTCACCTGATCCGGTGGAATTTGCAGCCGGATTCGCTCGACGGGAAAGCTTTTTGAAACGCTGCAGGATATTAGCGTAACGTGCCGCTTTTGCGTGGGAGCGGCACATGTCCCAGTAGTCGTCCACAGCGCTTGCTGCTCATGCAGGTTGTAAATCGTCGCGCCCCTCACATTCGGTGGACGAATCGGGGAAGATAGCTTGACATGCAGATAGCGAAAGCTGGAAGGCGGCAACTTGAGCAGTGAATTCGAGCCTAGCTGCTCCTTCGTGAAATCGTAGAGCGTCGAAGGCGCCAGTTGCACTTCAGTGGCCTTTGATGGGGCATTGCCGCCAGCCACCGATGCGGTCGCGACAAAGTCATGAACATCGAGGCGCAGCCGGACCCGGTCGTACTCTGGAAGTCCTTCGGCGTCGATATCGAATTCGGTCTGACCGGAAACTGTGCCCAGATTGAGGATCTTGGCCTCCACTTCATCAGAACTGACTCGGGCGCGCTGTTCCGCGAGGTAGTACTGAACCGGTGTATTGACATCGTACAAGCGCAGATCGCCGAGATCAGGACGCGAGTGAGTCCAGAGTTCTTCGTCGACAATAAAGTAATTCTGACGGTCGGGTTGAGCGACGTGAACATCGCGAATATTCGTAAAGTACGAAATGGCCTGCTCGGGCCGGGCAGGACCATCAGCAAAAACGAATAGCAGCGAGAGTGCGGCGATGAGTCTCATGAGCTGCTGCTGGCCTCGGCGTGTTGTTCTTCTCGGCGCCTTGCCGATAATTTCAGCCAGTCGCGTTGATACACAAACGAAATAGCCAGAAGCAGCGCGCCGAGAACCATGAAGCTGACGATGCGGTATCCCTTGTCGAGTTGACTTACGTCGTAGGCAAAGACCTTGATGATGGTGATGGCGATCAAGATAAGCGCCTGCCAGCGAATGAATGGGCTACGGCGCAGGAATCCGACGATCATGAGCATCGCTCCGTAAGCCATCCAGAGGGCGGAATACGTGAACTCGCGTTCAATCTCAAGCCTGTGAATGCTCACATAGAAGGAATTCCATTGCGGGAGACCCGGATGATGCACCGCCGTGATCTGCCTGGAATAGAAATCTGCTATTTCACGGCTGAGCGCGATCAAGGCCAGCACGTTGAGTGCGATGAGGGCAGCTCCTCCAAGGATCCGAGCTGTGTCGTCGCTGCGCTGCGCGGCGTACCACGCCACGGCTCCGAGCACTGCGATAGCGACGAGATGCGTAGCCATACGCATATTAAAGAGGGGTTGGGTGGTGTGGAAGTCATCGATGGCCAGCAGACGGAAGACGCCGAGCACCAGCGCGGCGAGCGCGAAGCCATTCAGGAAATCGGACTTGATGCGGTTGGCCAGCCAAAGGAGCACTCCGGCTTCGACGAACCATCCGATCGTGATCCAATGCGAGTTCAACCGGATGGGAATTGCGATGGTGATAAAGCCGATCGCGACGGCGAGGTGCAGCAAATAGAGGATCTCTGTGGCGCGGGCGGAAAGATTCCTGGCATGGATGAGCCGGCTCAGGAAGATGTAGAAGGCGGCCAGTGCGAGCGCAAACCAGGCCACGTAGGTCTTATCGACCTCTTCCACCATCGCGTACACCTGCAGGAAGTAAACGCATGCATTGACGAAAGCGAGAAGCGCCGGGATCGAAGCGAAGATCGGGATTTCATGTTCCGGTTGCAAAGTAACCAGCGGAGCGATCGCGAAGAGGGCGAAGAATACGGTCGCAAACGCCAGCGTAGTGGCCAACTGGGGGCGGGTGTAGAACTCCGAGTACCAACCAATGTAAAGCAATAGCGTGCCGGCATAGCTCATCACCAGTAGTCGCCGCCAGGGCTTGAACGTTACAAGTACGAGCGTTGCCACATCGAGAATCGCAACGTAGGAGAAGAGCGCGAGCTCACGATTCTGGCCGGTAGACAGCAGGAGCGGTGTGGCGAATCCTCCGGTGAGCGCCAACGACGCGAGGATTTCTGCATCTTGTGCGAGAGCTATGGCGGCAGCCGAGGTGGTTACCGCCAGCATCATGATAAAGGCGACGCTGCCGGGAATGAGGTTGTACCGTTGAAATGCCGCCCACAGGGACAGATACAGCGTGCCGATGCCAACCGCTTTCAGCGAATAAGAAAACGCCTTGTAGCCTTTGCCGCGGAAGCGCTCGCTCCACAGCAGTATGGAAATTCCAGCGATCAGGCCGATGGCAACGCGCCCGGCGGGACCGATCCAGTCGTTCTCGAAGGCGAACTTCAGGAAATAGGAAACTCCAATCAGCAGAGCGGCGATACCGATTCGGTTCAGCCAGTGCGATCCGATGCGCGCTTCCAGATCGGAGTTCAAAGCGGGCGCATGTAGCGGCCGCTGGACAGGAGTGTCACGCGTTTTATCTGAGCCGGTTGTCACCGGCTTATCCGGGATTGACTGGGCTTGGGAAGCGGGCGTAGGCTCGTGCTTCCGAGATTCCTGCCGAGGCTCAACCTCAATCTGAAGACGGCGCTCGATGCGATAAACGCGGGCCGTCAGATCTGCGAGCATCCGGCGGATGGTTTCAAGGTCGGTCTGGGACGCGTCCATGTGGACAGAAAATTATCTGCGAAATAAGCGGACCTTGCACGCTAATTCTTGCCCCTTTACGAGGAGGATTGCGCGGGAAGGGTGCTGCCATCCAGCCCCAACTGTGTCGCGAACGGCTTCATTGCTTCTATGCATAGGCTAATGTGTTCATCGAGGTCAACGCCCAGGGCGGCAGCGCCCTGAATGATGTCCTCGCGATTCACCTTGCGGGCGAAGGCTTTATCTTTCATTCTCTTCCTGACCGATTTTACGTCGACTTCCGCCAACGACTTGCTGGGCTTGATCAGGGCAACGGCGGTAATGAAGCCAGCCAACTCGTCACAGGCGAAGAGGCATTTTTCCATGGGCGTATCGCGACTGACACCGGAATACTCGGCGTGGGACATAATGGCGCGGCGGATTTCGTCTGAGTATCCGCGCTCCTTGAGGATCTCGTTGCCCTTATACGGATGCTCTTCGGGTGTGGGCCAGCGTTCGTAGTCGAAGTCGTGAATCAGCCCGACGATCCCCCACAGGTCTTCCGTCTCAGCCGAGGCGTCGCCATACTTCTTTGAGCAAGAACGCATGCACGCTTCCACCGCCAAGGCATGCTTGCGCAGGGTCTCGGATTGAGTGAATTCAGTGAGCAGGTTCCATGCGGTTTCGCGAGTGATTTCGCTCATGAGCCGGATTATCCCTGGCGTCCGTTGAAATTCGGCACTTCTGTGTGGGCTGGCTCGTTACAATTTCTTTACATATTACTCACTTTGTTGAAGAATTTGTCGGGGCATACTACTGAAAGCGCCCATTCCCAGGTTTTGTGGTTTGGAGGACTGCGATGTCCGAAGACTACTTCTGGGTCGTACTTTGCAAGAATCACCGCTTCCATCACAAAGGAAATCTCTCGTACGCCCATCAGATCGTGCTCGGCGAGACCGACGCATACTCCGCTCTTCCCATGTTGACGCAGCAGGTATCTGTGCGTTGCGACAGCTGCGGCGAGGAGTATGACTACAAAGCAGCCGATATCCTGAGAAACATGATCGAGGAGCCAGCGGGGTTCGTGCCGCATCCGCTATTTCGATGAAAGTCTGGCGGACTCCGCTCCCCGAGGCGTGGTTGAACCCTCCTGACGCTTTCGGTTTGATCCAGACAGGAACCCAAAGAGTAAATAGATTGCCCTCGCCGCCGGGCCTGGTGCGGATTCGTGGTTATCGCATTGATTAAGCATAGGTTGGGACGCTGCAAGGATCGCAAGTGCCGCGCTTTTTGTGCATTTTTCGCTTGACTTCCACAGGCATGCTGGCTCAAATTGAGACTGCCCGCAGGAAGCTCCCCCAAGTCGTTCCTGCTCTGTGGTTTAAGTTGTACGGAGAGCCCGCTCTGGCTACTCCCACAATTCGATGGCCACGACTCTTGCCCCGGTGGATTCACGGGAAGTCGTACGGTGCGATCACTGCCTGTTAGTGCAATTCCGCACATCCAACAACAACTGCCGGCGCTGTCACGCGTCTTTGGACGAGGAGCCCGAACCTGAGCCGATCGTAGTCGCGCCAGCTATGATGATGCCCGTGCCGACGAATGGCCGGGGACATCTGAACCTGGCGACCTCGATCCGGTCGCTGCGGTTGCGCAATGGGCTCAGCCAACGGCAACTTGCGGGACGTATGGCCGTACCGCGGACTTACGTCTCGAAGATCGAAAACGAAAAAGCCACGCCAACGCTGTCATCCCTGGAGCGGCTAGCGCGTGCACTGGAGGTTACCGTGCCCGAACTGCTTAGCGGCGGTGAACGCAGTCGTCAGGAAGAAGTCAGCGAACTGATGAAAGATCAATTCGTAGCCGAGCTGTTGCCGTTTGTCTCGCAACTGAACGGGATGCAGATGTCGAGCATTCTGACGCAGGTGCGGGATTTGGCGGTGCGGCCGCGGAGAAGCGCTTAGAAGCAACGTTTCAGAGTTCAAGATTTCAAAGTTTTTGCCGATGGTATGTGTTCGGCATACGACGGTTTTATCCGGGCAACCAGCCAACACAAAGAGCCGGGACCAGCGATGGTTCCGGCTTTTTGCATCGTGCAAACACTCCCAGAAACTCGGTCCCCGCCTTATGCATCTGAAACTTATCTTGCCTATTGGGGATTTTTCCATGAACAAAACGGTTGTGATTACTGGTGCTTCCAGCGGAATTGGCCGGTCGTGTGTCAAGCGCATGCAGAGCGCTGGCTGGCGTGTGTTTGCCACGGTGCGAAAGGCGACGGACCGGGATAAGGTGCAAATTACAAACCTGGCCGGAGTTGTTCCCGTGTTGATGGATGTGAGCGATCAGGCGTCGATTGCTTCGGCTGCAGCGGAGATCGAAACCCACCTGAACGGGCAGGCGCTTGATGGGGTGGTAAACGTGGCGGGAATTGGAATGGTTCGTCCTCTCGAGTACGCCATGATGAAAGATGTGCGGGAGATATTTGAAATCAACTTCTTTGGACAACTGGCGGTCACCCAGGCACTCTTGCGAGTTCTGCGGCAGAACCGAGGCAGAATCGTGAATATCACCACTGTCGGCGTAAACCTTGCGATTCCGTTTGGCGGGTTGTTGAATGCGAGCAAGAGTGCGTTCGCCATGATCAGCGACACACTACGACTGGAGATGCATCCTTTCGGAGTGCGCGTGTGCGCGGTGGAACCGGGGGCGATCTCGACGCCGGCGGTGGACAAAACGCTGGGAGATTTGGAACAAGTGATCGCCAGCCTTCCATCCGAGGCTCAGGAGCAGTATGGAACGATCATCCGAAAGATGGGCAAGCGTGCTTATGCGATGGAGAAGAACGGCAGTTCTCCGGAAGTGGTCGCCGATGCCGTGCATCACGCATTGACATCGGAGCGTCCGCGGATTCGATATCGCGTCGGCAAGCATGCAAGATTGCTGGCTACTCTGCCGAAGGTGCTGCCGGAGAGCGTGATGGATGCGATCCGGATTCGGATGTTTGGGTTAACTGCGCCTCGAGAGAGTGCCTCGGCGAGACCGGGAACGTGCGCAAAACGAGGTGCTATAGGCTCGCCTCGGCCGGCGATCGTGAATCCGAAGTAAATCGATCGGCATCTATGTAGCATGAATTTTGAAGGAAGTAGTGTCCCTTGGACGGTGCTGGCAATAGCCGACCGCCAACCGGAAAGCGCTAGTCATCCGAGCCCGATACAGGCATCCGCGGGGACCGATGGACCCCTGCTCGATGCTTACTCCTTCGCAGTGACGAATGCGGTCGACCGGATCAGCCCTTCGGTGGCCCACATTGAGGTACATCAGAAAGCTGGACAAACCAGATCCGGAGAGCCGCGCGACAGGCAGGGAGGCGGCTCCGGGTTCGTCTTCACGCCCGATGGATTGATTCTTACGAACAGCCATGTGGTGCACGATGCATCGCGCATCGCTGTGACTCTGGCCGACGGCCGGCATATGCCGGCAACGTTAATTGGGGAGGATCCCGCTAGCGACCTGGCTGTGATTCGCCTGGAGCGTCCGCAGACCGATGATCCCGGACTGGTGGTGGCCGAACTAGGCGATTCGCAGAAGCTGCGCGTGGGGCAGATTGCGATTGCGATCGGCGCCCCTTACGGGTTTCAGTCGACCGTGACTGCGGGCGTGGTGAGTGCGCTCGGACGGTCGCTTCGCTCGTACACGGGGCGATTGATCGACGATGTGATTCAGACCGATGCCTCGCTGAATCCTGGAAATTCGGGCGGACCGCTGGTTGATTCGGCAGGCCGCGTCATTGGTGTAAACACGGCGACGATTCTGCCGGCTCAAGGGATCTGCTTTGCCATTGGAATCAATACGGCGAAATTCGTCGCCAGCCGCCTGTTGCGGGATGGACGCATTCGGCGCAGTTATGTCGGAATTTCAGGACAGACGGTACCAGTGCATCGGCGAGTAGTGCGGTTCTACGACCTGCCAAAAGAAACTGGGGCGCTGGTGCAGCACGTGGAAGATAACAGCCCAGCCCGGCGGGCGGGGCTGAGAGAAGGAGATGTGATCATCGGTCTGGAAGGTCAGCCGGTCGCCGGAGTGGATGACTTGCATCGGCTGCTGACCGAGGTGCGAGTGGGGGTCAGTTGCTCGATGACCGTGTTGCGGTGGACAGAAAAACTGCAGTTGAAGGTGGTGCCGGAAGAGGCCAGATAGCCGGGCGAACCTGTGGGATTCCGATCATTGCACACAGCTTCCCTGCTGTGGTAGCCTCTTTCTGTGACCACTTTGCACGACAAAGTGCCCCAGGGCCTGAACCACAAGGAAGCCGAAGTTTACCGGCATCTGGATCCCGCAAGGCTCCCCAAGCATATCGCCATCATCATGGACGGCAACGGGCGCTGGGCCCGCCGGCGGCACATGCCGCGCGTGGCCGGACACCGGGCCGGAGTGGCAGCGGTGCGCTCGACGGTCGAAACGGCGGCGCGCATTCACATTCCTGCGTTGACTCTTTACGCCTTCTCTGAGGAGAACTGGAAAAAGCGTCCGGCCAGCGAGGTTGGCTTCCTGATGTCGCTGTTGAGCCGCTACCTGAAAGCGGAAGTTCCCACGCTCAACGAAAACAATATCCGGCTGGAGTACATCGGGCGGGAGTACGAATTGCCCGGGGACGTGCAGGAGCGCATGGGCTGGGCGCGCGAGGCTACGGCGCGCAACACGGGCATGGTCCTGACGCTGGCCTTGAACTATAGCGCGCGCACCGAACTGGTGGATGCCTTTCGATCCATGATCCGAGCGGCGTCACAGAATGGCGGGATTGATCATCTTCATGTTGATGAGCAGACAGTTTCTGAGCACCTCTACACCAGGCATCTGCCAGATCCTGATCTCGTCGTGCGTACCTCCGGTGAGATGCGACTTAGCAACTTCCTTCTCTGGCAACTGGCGTATGCAGAAATCTATGTGACGTCTACTCTTTGGCCGGATTTTCGCGGGGCGCATCTGCTTGAGGGGATCGCCGAGTATCAGAAACGCGAGCGCCGGTATGGAGGGCTCAACCACAGCGACGTTCATCATCAGCCTGAAACCGTCAAAGCATAACCACGGGAACACCCTTCGACTTCGCTCAAGGCAGGGGTACACAGAGGGAAAGCCCTCGCAAACGCTTGGCTGGTTATAATTGCGCGTTCCTTTCGAAGACCACTTTCCTTGCTTAAACGTATCGCAACTGCGGTCGTACTGATTCCGGTTGTGCTGGTGCTGATTCTGCGAGCGCCGGTTTCCGTGTTGGCCATTGTGGCCGGTGTCGTCGCGCTTCTCACCATTCACGAATTCCTGAAACTCATGGAGTCGTATGGGGTACGCCCGCTGCGGGTGTTGACTTACATTTTTGCGGGAATTTTCTTCCTCCTACTCGCATTGAATCTCGGGAATGAGAAACCGCTGCTGTCGACCGCTGTCTTCGTGTACAGTGTCGGATTCGCCGCCGCCATCGCGCCGTTTATTTTTTTGACTCGTGCGATGCGCAAGGAAGACTTGAGTAGCGGGTATCCTGCCGCCGCTGCGTCGGTCTTCGCGTTCACTTACATCGCACTGCCGATGGGCATGCTTGTTCAACTCCGGCAACAGTGGGCTGGAGCCTTTTATGTTCTGTACCTGCTATTGGTGGTTTGGGCGGGAGACATTTTCGCGTACTTCGTGGGAAAGTCGGTCGGACGGCATCTCATGGCGCCGCGCATCAGCCCGAAGAAAACGTGGGAAGGAGCAATCGCTTCTCTGGCCGCAAGTATCGGCGTGGGATGCCTGCTGTTTCGCTACGCCTTGCCATTGAGCTCGGCACTTTTGCGTGCGGGATTCATTGAACGGCGGGACGGAATTTTCGGACTGGAGCAGCCTGCGATGGGTCCGATCGTGGTGCTGACGATTGTGATCAATGTCGCAGCGCAGTTGGGAGACCTGGTCGAATCGTTGATCAAGCGCGGTGCAGGGGTGAAAGACTCCGGAGCGATTCTGCCGGGACACGGCGGGATGCTCGATCGAATCGATGCGCTGCTGTTTGCGGCGCCGGTACTGTGGTATTACGCGGCTTGGCGGGTGATGCAATAGTAGCCGCCTGTCTCGTGCAACCCTCGACGACAAAAGCATCGTAAAATAGAGAAGTACCAGCGTCGCTCACACTCTCATCCATGAAACGCATAGCCATCCTGGGGTCGACCGGATCGATCGGGCGCAGCACCTTGCGCGTGGCGGAGTCGTATCCAGAGCGCTTTCAGATTGTGACTCTTGCCGCCGGAGGCAATCTCGACGCGGCGTTCGAACAGGCTTGCCGGTGGAAACCTCGAGTGGTCTCGATGGCTTCCGAGCAAGACGCGGAGACGCTCCGGCAACGGCTGAAGCGAGAAGGGGCAAGCGGCATTCAAGTTGTTCATGGTGCGGCCGGGACGGTTCAGGTCGCTACACATCAGGAAGTCGACTTCGTTGTCAGTGCGATTGTCGGAGTCGCGGGTCTCGAAGCTACGTATGAAGCCGTGCGGGCCGGCAAGACTCTGGGGCTCGCAAACAAGGAATGCCTGGTTGCTGCCGGAGAGCTCATCACGGCGGAAGCGCGCAAGCGGGGCGTAGCGCTGTTACCGATCGATAGCGAGCACAACGCTGTGCATCAGTGCATGCGAGGCGGGCGGATGGAGGAAGTCGAACGCGTGTGGCTTACTGCTTCCGGCGGGCCTTTCCGCCGCACACCGGCGTCGGAATTCGCATCTATCACGGTGGAGCAGGCATTGAACCATCCCACATGGAAGATGGGTAAGCGGATTACGATTGATTCCGCGACATTGATGAATAAGGGGTTCGAGGTCATCGAGGCATGCAGACTTTTTCACATGCCGCCTTCAAAGGTTGCGGTTATGGTGCACCCTCAGTCGACGATTCATTCCATGGTTGAGTTTGTGGATGGCAGCATACTTGCTCAATTCTCGGTAACGGATATGCGTCTGCCGATTCTGTACGCGCTAACATATCCCGAGCGGATTGAGTCGGATATGAAGTTCTCAGTCAGTGACTTGCGTCATCTGGACTTCGTCCCGCCGGACCTGAAAAAATTCCCTTGTCTGCGCTTGGCTTACGAGGCAGCGGAGGCAGGCGGAGCAAAGACCGTTGCGCTCAACGCGGCAGACGAAGTAGCTGTGGAATCGTTTCTGCAGGGCGAGATCCGGTTTGACCAGATTCCCAGGGTAATTGAAGACGTGCTGACGGAGACAAACTCCGGCGCTGTGGAGTCTATAAAGGCGGTGCTTGGGGCTGATACCCAAGCGCGTCAAATCGCCCGGGAGCGGGTTAACATAACTAGGAAGTCCAAGCGTCCACAAGTTACATCTTTCGTGTGATTTCGGAATCTAATCTGGGGGAGTAACGTACTTCGAATATGTCTGACTTTCTGACTTCGGTCGTTGCGGTCGCTGGCGTCTTGGGGTTCATGATTCTGATCCACGAGTTTGGCCACTATGCCGTGGCCAAGTTGCTCGGCGTACGGGTAGAGCAGTTTGCCATTGGGTTCGGCAAGCGCCTGATCGGGTTTCGCAAAGGCGAGACCGACTACCGCATTAACGCCATTCCACTGGGCGGATACGTAAAGATGAGCGGCGAGAATCCCATGGATCAACACACCGACGATCCACGGGAGTTCCTGAATCACTCGCGCTGGCATCGTTTCCTGATCGCGATCGCCGGGCCGGCAATGAACATTCTGCTGGCGGTCTTCCTGCTGACCGTGGTTTACATGGTGCATTACGAGTATCCTGTTTATCTCGATAAAGCGGCGGTGCTCGACGGAGTGAAACCGGGGTCTCCTGCCGCGCAGGCTGGACTGCAGTCTGGCGATCGCATCGTGAAGGTCGACGGCGTTGAGAACCCCACCTGGGAGCAATTGGAACCTCATGTTTGGCTGAGCCCGAATCAGCCGCTGACGGTTTCCGTGCAGCGCGGGGACCAGGTATTTGAAAAGACCATCGTTCCGAAGCCAGTGACTTCATCTGAGGTGGGATCAGCCGGGTGGTTTCCCGAAGATGCTGTTGTGGTCGGACGGATAGAGGCCGGTCTCCCGGCAGCCAAGGCGGGGATCAAGGAAGATGACCGGATCGTCGCCCTCAACGGTCAACCCGTGCACTCCCTGGAAACTATCATCGATGATCTGCAGCGAACCAAGGAACAACCGATCGATTTGACCGTCATGCGGGGTGGACAGGAGTTGCATTTCCGTATGTCTCCCGTGCTGTCAAAGACGGAAGATCCGAAAGAAGACCGCTACCGGCTGGGCTTCTCCAACAAGGGGGAGATTAAGGTAACGACGCTTCGCTTCGACAAGGCTCTTCAGCTGTCGCTTCAACGCAACAAGCAGTACTCGCTGATGATCCTGGAACTCGCCAAGAAACTGGTCCAGCATAAGATTTCTCTGAAAGCGGTGTCCGGACCGATCGGAATCGCACAGGAAGCTGGTTATGCCGCGCAACAGAAGGGCTGGACTCCGTTGATGGAGCTTACGGCCGGGATCAGCCTGAATCTTGGCATCTTCAATCTGCTGCCGATTCCGATTCTTGATGGCGGAGTGATTCTGTTCCTACTGATCGAAGGACTGATGCGGCGCGACATCAGCATGAATATCAAGGAGCGCGTCTACCAGGCAGCGTTCGTGTTCCTGGTCCTGTTTGCGGTGATGGTCATCTACAACGATCTGCTGAAGACCATTCCGGGACTGGCGGAGCGAATGCCGTAGGAAGCTGTTGGCTATTCGCCGTTAGCTTCGAGCTGGTCATACCTTGATCCGTCATGAATGGGCCTCACCTCCTGAGGCCATTTTCGTTGTCCGTGTGACAACCAACCTTTTCAGAAAACGGCGAATCTGATTCGGGCGAATCCGGCCCATCCGCTCCTGAGCCCTCTCAGGAGAACCAATTCCATGTTTTGCTTTCGCTCGGTGAAGCCGAGACCCGGCAGGAGAGCTGTTCCGGCTCGCCTTCTCGGTTGCGATGCAGTTTTAGAGCGCTTTGCCGTTTTTGTTCGGCGGCAAGAGCCTCTTGGAACCTGGCTTACAGATCGCGGGCGCGCTTGAGCGTTTTGCGGGGAGCTCTGGAGGCAGATTTGCTGCGATCTGCGGAGAGATCTGCGGCATTTGGCTCGGCTGACCCAAGCCGTTGAACGGATCGTCATTCGTAACCCCATTCGGCAGGCGGTTGACCGCGCTTTGAAAGTTTGGCCAGGCATTGACTGGGTCATCGGAAGTCAGGTTGGCGTACAGCTGAGCGAATGTACCGCCATCGCCCAAATTCACCATCCCCGGGGCAATCTGCGACAGACTGTGGCTTTGACTGATCAGCCACGAGATAAACGCCATGCCGCAACCGGTGCTGTCGGCGTTCTGGTCGGTGTTGTCGGTCTGCTTGACGTAGTCGGGCATTCCGTCCCGAAACCATTGCGGCGCGGTCGCGAAATCTGCCAAAGCGTTGTTACTGATAACTGCGGCGCACCAGCGCGACAGTGCTTCGCCGGTGCTCTCGCCGCAGAGATTGCCGTTCATGGAGCACTCGCTCAACTCCGCTTCGAACAGGCCGGAAACCCGCATCGAGTTGCCGAAGGATGCGTCGACTTCAATGGCGGATCCATTGACGTAGTCGCACCCCATGTGGTCTGCTCCGCCGGTGCCGTCTGTCGCGCCTCCAAGAGCGAAAACGATCACGCTGACCGGACCTCCTGTCGTGCCAAAGATCACGTCGTTCGCATTTACGACTCGATCGGCGTCCTTCAGCAAGTCCTGAGCGTTTTGAAGGCCTGGATTTCCGAGAGAAGGATCCCCATAGACGGTCACACGCCCGCTGGGACTGGTGCCGACCAATTGAGACCTTCCTTGATAGCTGGGCCATGCCGGCGGGTTTAGCGAGTCGCGGTTGATATTCACTGCGGTTTTCGAAGTGCGGGCAGCCTTGATGCGGTGATTCATAGGAAAAACGCTCCAGGGGGCGAACTTAGGATGGACGAGGAGTGCGCATATTTAGTGTAGTGCACTAATCCTTCGCCGACAGCTGAAGGTGCTTGACTAGCCTGTAAAGGATGCGATGTCGATCTTCAAAGATCAGAATCTGCGGAGCAGGTAAACTATTTCGGGGGCCATGAAGCCTATATCCACATTGAGAAAACCTGCTCTGGTCGAGCACACGGCTGATCGGAGGCCCTCCTCTGGGCCGAACCAGTCTTCGAATGGTTCCACGGGTGAACTCATTCCAGGCGCCGCTCCCCATGATCCCTTCCAACTGGTCGAATCGGCACAGGCTTTTCTATTGGTGGGGAATGAGCGCGAGGGATTAGAGATGCTGGCACGCGCGCATCAGTCGTTTCTTAGCCTCGGCGAGACCAGGGCTGCGGCACGGTGTGCGTTTTGGCTTGGCTTCGTTGCGCTGCTCGGGGGTGATGTCGGACAGGCCAACGGATGGCTTTCCCGTGCCGAGCGACTTCTTGAGGACGACCCCGAATGTGTGGAGAAGGGATATCTGTTTCTTCCTGTTGGTTACCGTTTGGTGCACGGAAATGAACCGGTCAAAGCTTACGATGCATTCTTTCAGGCCGGCACAATCGGAAGGCAATTCAGAGATTCCGACCTAGTGGCTCTCGCACTGCAGGGACAGGGGCGTTCCTTGATTCGGCAGGGAGAAATCGCGCGAGGTGTAGCACTGCTCGATGAAGCGATGGTTGCCGTCACCGCGGGCGAGGTTTCTCCTTTGACAGCGGGCGGAGTGTATTGCAGCGTGCTCGACGCCTGTGGAGAGATCTTCGATTTGCGCCGAGCGCAGGAGTGGACCTCGGCCCTGGAACAATGGTGCGCCTCGCAACCGGAGATTGTTCCCTATCGCGGTCATTGCATGGTGCGGCGGGCGGAGATTCTTCAACTGCATGGAGCTTGGGAGGACGCGATGGCGCAGGCGCGCCGAGCTTGCGAGAGATTCTCTCAGCCTCCAAGAGTCGAGGCTGGAGGCGCGTTCTACCGCTTGGCGGAACTCCATCGAGTGCGGGGCGAGTTTGACGCGGCGGAGAAGGCATACCGCGAAGCCGGTCGCTGGCAGCGGACTCCTCAACCGGGGATGGCTTTGCTGCGATTAGCGCAGGGAGAGATCGAGACTGCGAGTTCGGCAATCCGACGAATTGCCGATGAGGTTTCTGAAGTCGCTCACCGCACCCGGGTTCTGGACTCATACGTTGAAATCGTGCTGGCGGCAAAGGACGTCGCCGCAGCGCGAGCGGCCGCGGAAGAATTGCAGGAGCTCGCCGAACGATTCAACGCGCCGCTACTGCATGCCATGGCGGCGCGAGCAATCGGGGCCGTGCTGCTCGCTGAGCACGACGCGAAAGGAGCTTTGGCCGAATTGCGCCGGGCATGGACCCTCTGGTGTGAAATCGACGCTCCTTACGAGGCCGCGCGAACGCGCGTCTTGCTGGCTTGTGCATGCAAGGAGCTGGACGATTGCGACGCCGCCAAGCTCGAACTGGAACTGGCGAGCGAAGTATTTCAACAACTAGGTGCAGCGCCCGAACTGGCCCAAGTGGAAAAGCTTGTGTTTCAGAAGCCTAGTTCTCCCACCACTGTTCTTACCAGCCGCGAGGTCGAGGTAGTCAGACTCATTGCGACCGGCAAAACAAATCGTGCGATCGCTGTTAAGTTAGGCATCAGCGAAAAGACAGTGGCCCGGCATATCAGCAACATCTTTACCAAGCTCGGCATTTCCTCGCGGAGCGCCGCCACGGCATTCGCTTATCAGCACGAACTCGTGTGATTCGTACATAAAAATACCCATCCTATTTTTTTCAACGACTGCGCAGTTCGTTCGATGCGCTGAATCCCGAGACAGCTTACGCTCATCAACGTGGAGGTGACTATGAAGAGCCAATTTCGCGCAGAGCGCATTCACACCATTGTCATAGGGGGAGGACAGGCGGGATTGTCCGTGGGGTATCACCTGGCCGAGCGAGGAATTAACTTTCTGATTCTGGATGCGAACAACAGAATCGGAAATGCCTGGCGAAATCGCTGGGACTCTTTGCGCTTGTTCACGCCCGCCCGCTACGTCGAACTCCCCGGCATGCGATTTCGAGGTGCTGGAGAAACATTCCCAACGAAGGATCAGATCGCCGATTACCTGGAACTCTACGCAGAGCATTTCAGGTTGCCCGTGCAATGCGGAGTCAAGGTGGACCGGCTATGGAAAGATGGCGACCACTTCGTCATCGATGCCGGAAGGCTGCAATACGAGGCTGACAACGTTGTCATCGCCATGGCGAACTACCAGGTTCCGAAGATTCCCGGATTCGCTGAAGAGCTTGATCCCGGCATTCTTCAACTGCACCCTCACAGCTATAAAAGGCCGTCGCAACTGCAGGAGGGTGGAGTACTCGTTGTGGGCGTGGGAAACTCGGGGGCTGACATTGCGATCGACGTGGTGCGGAGCCACAAGACGTGGATCGCGGGCAAAGAATCGGGATACATTCCGTGGGATATCAATGCTTCTTTTGCACGCAAAATCGCGTTTCCAATTATTCGCTTCCTGGGCCACCATGTTTTGACTCTCGACACTTCCATGGGACGAAAGAAACGCCCGCAGTTGTTGAATCGCGCGACACCGCTGATCCGCGTCAAGCCGAAGGACCTGATCGATGCGGGCATTGAGCGAGTCGGGCGAGCCGTGGGTGTGCAAGATGGGAAGCCGCTACTGGAGGACGGACGCATCCTTGAAGTGAGGAATGTCATCTGGTGCACCGGCTACGAACCGGGATTTTCCTGGATCGACTTGCCGGTTTTCGACGAGGAAGGCAGGCCGGTGCACGAGCGTGGCATCGGCAAAGTACCGGGCTTGTACTTTGTCGGATTGCATTTTCAATATGCGATGTCTTCCGCAACGCTAATCGGTGTCGGACGAGACGCGAAGTATGTCGTAAAGGTGGTAGAGGCTAGATCCCGGTCAGCGGAGCGTCCAGCGAAGAATCTTCGTACGATGCCCGTGCCCCAGCCTACGGAAGCGGTACGCGTGAAGTTTGCCCCCGAGGCCTAGCAGAATACTGCGGCGCCAGGCTCCGTTCGGTACGCCTCCGGCGGCGGAAAGCGCCGAAATCCGCGTGTTAAACTATATGTTCCACCTATGGCTACGATTCATCGCAGAAAGACCGTAACGGCCGTGGTCGGAGGTGTGCGGGTAGGGTCGGATGCACCGGTTGTGGTGCAATCCATGACCAACACCGACACTGCCGACGTTCCTTCCACCGTGCAGCAGGTTGCCGCCCTGGCGCGGGCAGGATCGGAACTGGTGCGCGTCACGGTAAACAATGACGACGCTGCGGCCGCCGTACCCCGAATCGTAGAAGAGCTGGACAAGTTGGGAGTGCGGGTTCCGATCATTGGCGACTTCCATTACAACGGGCACGTTCTTCTGACCAAATACTCGGAGTGCGCGCGGGATCTCGCGAAATATCGAATTAACCCGGGGAATGCCAGTATCGGCAAGGGCGGAGACTCGAATTTCCGCACGATGATCGAAGTCGCAGTGAAGTACCAGAAGCCGGTGCGGATCGGCGTCAATTGGGGGTCGCTCGACCAGGTGCTGCTAACGCGCATGATGGACGAGAACTCCAAGCTGCCGGAGCCGAAAGACGCCCGCGAAGTCACCATGGAAGCCATGGTAGTCAGCGCCCTGAATTCTGCTGAACTGGCGCAGAAATACGGGTTGCGGCCGGACCAGATTATTCTGAGCGCCAAAGTCAGCGGGGTGCAGGATCTCATCGATGTGTATCGCGCGCTGGCGGCACGGTGTGAGTATCCGTTGCATCTGGGATTAACCGAAGCCGGCATGGGCGCGAAAGGTGTCGTCGCTTCGAGTGCTGCCCTGGGTGTTGTGCTGCAGGAGGGGATTGGCGACACGATTCGCGTTTCGCTAACGCCTGCCCCGGGCGGCGACCGCACCGAAGAGGTCCGGGTCGCGCAGCAGATTTTGCAGTCGATGGGAATTCGCAGTTTCACGCCGCAGGTGACTGCTTGCCCTGGCTGTGGACGTACCACCAGCACGTTCTTCCAGGAGATGGCGGAGCAGATCCAGTCCTATTTGCGCGAGCAGATGCCGAACTGGAAAGGACGCTACGTAGGCGTCGAGGAAATGAAGCTCGCCGTGATGGGTTGCGTGGTAAACGGGCCCGGCGAGTCCAAGCACGCCAATATCGGTATCTCGTTGCCGGGGACCTTCGAAGAACCGAAGGCGCCCGTTTACGTCGATGGACGGCTGTTCACGACTTTGAAAGGGGACCGCATCGTCGCCGAGTTCATCGAGATTCTCGACGACTATGTGGACTCGCACTACGCGGCCAAAGAAGCCCTCAAGGAAGAAGTTTCCGCGAAAATTTAGAGGCCTCAAACGCTGCGACCTGCTCGTGTGGAGCGCTACGTGCAGATTTAGCCCTTCCCTATCACATTAAAGCAATTTAGAAATGTCCAAGGGCACCTGAGCGGCGGAAGCCGCAAGATAAACCGGCAGCCGATCGCAGCGCTGAAGCGCTGCGCTACCCTAGATCTGCTGCGCGACCGATACCGAGAGAAGCAAATGCTCGGCGGGTACGCCCCAGGCTAGACATGTAGGAGGAATTCCGGATTATCAGGAAGCTCGCAGCGAAAGCGCAAAGGCTTGCCATCCCGATCAAACTTCAAGATCACATTTTCCGTCCGACTAGCGACATAAAGATTGCCAGAGTTGCCGAATGCCATTCCAGAGGCATTCTTGACTTTGACGCCGTTCAGCGGCTTCAACACAAAGTCACCGGGAGCGTCGGGAAGACGCGTCGTCATGACCTGATCCCCACCGCTGACGTACATGTTGCCTTGATACACCACAATGTGAACGGGCGTCTCCACCTGGTTGCTCTGCCCCAGATACTTGCCAGTGATGTCATACACCTTGATCGTCTGCGCGACCTGATCAGCAACGTATAGTCTGCCATCGGCCCAAGTTATGCCTCGCACCGAGTGCGTCTTAGCCTTGGTATCGGAATACGCGAGACCAGCTGGCAATGCAACGGACGTGGTCGGCGCATCGCACAGGTTTCCTCTGCTCGATGCGACGAAGGTTCCAGCAAGAAACGTTCCCTGCGGCGGGAGAGCTGTTGCGATCGGGGCGGGCCTTGCGGTCGTGCCTCCATCCGAGATCATGAAGCGGGTCACTACGTTCGTGTCCTGACTCGACAGGTAGCAACAGCCCACTCCATCGAATTCCAGATCAAACGGATGCAGGATCGAGTTGCAGGTGTGGCGCGAAGCAAACCATCCCACGAACTTGTAGTGCGTGCCTGTGCCTTCGTAGCAGAGCACGCTATTCTGCACTTTGTTCGCATTTACCACATAAAGATACTTTCCGACCAGGCGAATGCCACGGAGTTCATCCAGGAGCACGCCATCAGCGTCCTCCAGAATGGCAGGAGAAAGCAGGTTTCCATCCTTGTCGTAAGCGTGGACGTTATTCTTGTGGCGGTTTTTCTCGGGGTTTCCGCCGTGGAGCGTCACAAGCAGCATGGTTTCCTCGCCGCATGACCAGTGGGCATTCTACTCCGTGCTGGCACGCATAGCCGGAGGCGATCTTGGTTCAAGCTCATCGTTATAGTGCCTCCACCCCGTGTAACGTTTCATAAGCCGCGATCACTATCCACCGGGGGTTCAGGAACTCGCCGGACAGATGATATCCAGCGTGACCTGAACCATGCCCGTGCTGCGGGTTGACTATTCTTTTCTGCGGGATACGGTTCCGCAACTAGAGATCGAAATCTCATCAGCACGATTTTGAGGAGGTATCCCGTGAGCCCCAGTAACTGGCTTGTGTCAAGTGTTGCTCGAAAGAAACTGGCACGCACCGATTGTGTCATATTGCGGCGCAGAACTCTCATCCTGCTCCTATCTACGTTTGCATTGGGGCAGATCAGCTGGGCCCAAGCGGACAGTAACAAAGCATCAGACGACAAGGTGAAGAAGGTTTTCTACACTTCGAAAGACCGTCTCAATGCGATGCACAACGCTACGCTTTTCACTCCAAGAGCTGTGGGCGAGGCTGCCATCCTCGAGGGTCCTCCGCAGAGCAAGAAGCTATTTCAGCTTCACTTCAACGATAAGGTGATCTGCGACTTCGATGCTCCCGGCTCGCAGATGGGTGGAAAGACGCCAAAATTCTCCTGCAAAATCACGCGTGTCGAGAGCGCCGATGGCACAGTCCAGACCCTGACTGCCGAGATGGACGAGGAACCGGTGAAGGTCAAGTTTGGCGCCGATGACAATGAGGTCTATGCGGAAATCGTGGCAACTCGTCTGATGTGGGCGCTCGGGTATCCGGCCGACGCGTGGTTCCCAGTTCGTGTTGAGTGCAACAACTGTCCCGAGAATGTAGTCTCCGGTTCTGGCTCGAGAGCCACCCGCACATTCGATCCGGCCACGATCGTGCGCAAGTACTCCGGACACAAGATGTACGAGGACGGGCACGACGAGCAAGGCTGGAGTTGGAAGGAGCTCGACACCGCAAACGGCCGGCCGACTTATGAGCGGGACGGATTGAAACTACTCGGCGCCTTCATGAAGCACAGTGACAACAAGCCGCCGCAACAGCGCCTGACGTGCAAAAAGGTGAATGTGGATCAGAGCACTAATCCTTTCACCACGACCTGCGATGACCCCGTCATGCTGGTCCAGGACGTTGGTGCTACGTTCGGAGGCGGCGGGTGGTTCACCGGCAACGACTCCGCCAAAATGAACCTCGGCGTCTGGTCCAGCAAGAAACTCTGGAAAGAAGCGGGGACGGACGGGGCACCGAAACACTGTCAGGCCACGCTGACCAAGAGTCTGACTGCACATGATGGCTTGAGTGATCCGATCATCAGCGAAGAAGGACGGCGCTTCGATGCGGGTTTGATGTGCCAGCTTTCCGATCACCAGATCGAAGAACTCTTCCGCGCCTCACGCGCGGCGCAAATGCCCGAGTATCACAACCACGACGGCAGCTTCAAGCCTGGCGTTGACGAAGCTACCGTCATTCGGAAGTGGGTGGAGGCATTCAAAGCGAAGCGCGAGGAGCTAGCCAGTGCCCGCTGTGAGTGGAAGGAGAAGCCAGCTGACCTTGCGGCCATTGACAATCCGATGAGTCTCGCTACCGTACCCAATTTCTGTTCTGCGAAGCCGTATTAAGCGCGTGGCCGGCTGAGTGAAGGAGTGTGTTATGTGTGGAAAGTTTTTTTTGTCGTTTTTGGGCTCCATTGTCATCGGCTTGGCTCCCGTCTGGGCCCAAACGCAGGGATGCGAGGTCCCGAAGGGCATGACGAAGGACCAGAAGCTGCCCTGCATTCGTTCGGCCGGCATTTTGCTGGATCAGCCCAGCCTGACTCCGGAGCGACTCGCCAACGGTCCTGACTTCGATTCCGCAAATCCGGAAAAGAGTCGCTTCGGCTACTTCACCGGGAATGACACCATCTCTTGCTATTTTCGACCGCACTACGCGTTTGTCGCGGTTCCTGGCGACAGCATGAAATTCCAGTGTTGGCACATGACAGCCGACGGTGCGTTTTACGGTAAGAAGGGAGAACTCATCCGCGTCGACGATGTCAAAGTAGTCGTCGAAAAAGATAAGAGCGGAGAACGGTCTGCATCGCTGTACGCGCGTAACGACGACAAGAACGAACACGAGATCAAGGCAGATCGCTTCAAGATCAAATATCTGAGGCCCGCCTATCCCGATCACAATCCTCGCTTCAACGAAGTGTTCACGACCGAAGCAGCGTCGCGAATCATGTGGGTGCTAGGCTTTCCGACGGACCACGTGTATCCGGCAGCCGCCGTAAGTTGCATCGGGTGCGGGGACGATCCGTTCGGGAACAAGCTTGCAGATAATCAAGCTTCGCTGAAAGATGTACCGACAGTATTCAAGATCGTAAGTGCCGAGCGCGAATTGCCGTGGGACGAAATCAATCCCGAGGATGATGAAACGTGGTCCTGGACTGATACCGCGAAGTTTTACTCCGACGGTCAATGGACCCATCAGCAAAAAGTCGAATTTGACGCCTATCGCCTCGCTTTGGGCTTGATCCACTACCACAATGCTTTACCGCAGCAAAACCGCCTCGATTGTGCAGAGTGGGCACAATCGGAGGACGGCAAGCCGAAGGTTTGCAGCAAGCCCGTGATCTATGTTCACGATCTGGGGTCGACGTTTGGCAAGAAACGCAGTGGGTTCGATCTTTTTGGAACCAATCCTCGCGGAAATTTCGATGCATGGAAGCCACAGACAGTATTCGTCAATCCGGGCACCTGCGAGTTAAGAGCGACGCTGCTCGGAGACAAGCAGGTTCTGAAAGAAGCGCAGGACCTGATGGTCCAGAGGATTTCCCGTCTAGATCGAGACACCGTCAAGTCGATTTTCCGCGTGGCACGATTCAATATGATGGATCAGAAGCAGGTGCACCGGCTGCGAGCCAGCGGATCACAAAATGTAGATGAGGCTGCCCTCGACGAATGGACCGATACGTTCCTGAAGCGGGTCGACGAAATTCGCACAGCGACCAATTGCAAGGCGAACTGAGCGATTGGGGCGGTGCATATTGCACAACGCCGCCACATTTGTTCCGAAAATCACTGGCCGGTTAGCAGGTAAACTGGGCTCTGGGGCGGTGTTTGATTACTGGCCCCAACCGATCCGGCGCTGAGCGGCGCCAGTAGATCGATCACCAGCCTGTCGCTCTGGTTCGTACCCTGCGTGACGGTGTTAGTCGTCGTGGCGATGGAGGCGATCGCACCAGCATCGCAGATGCTCACATAGACGTGGCTGCTGTCCTCGGCGGCGGTGGCAAATAAACGGAAGCGGGTTGACGACGGTGAGTACACCGGGACCGGCTTACATGCGGTGACTTCCGGGACAGCGTATTGGCCGATTGCAAACGGTGGAGAAGTAAAGAGCGAAAGTTCAGAACCGAAGATCGAAGAGGAAGCGGATCGGATTGCGTAGGTGCGGGCATCGAACACCGTGACCATCGGGATGATGCAGGAACCCGTCCCCGCATTCGGGTCGGAGCATGGCGATTGCGTCTGATAGCTCGCGACATAAAAGCGCGAACCATCCGGTAGAGCGGCTACGGACACAGGTATAACAGGGCCGCAGGTAGCCGGCGCGGCCGCGCACTTAGGCACGGCCGGAACACTCACGGCCGCCAGTTGTGTGGGTGGCTGGGTTGGTGAATTCCCGACCGCGTTGAAAACGTACACGGAGCCGTTCGCCCCGACTGAAGCCGCAGGGCTTGTGACATAGAGCCGATTGAGGCCCTTATCGTATAAGACAAAGTTCGCGCCCGTTCCGACTGATTGAGAGGTAACCGAGTTATCCGCCTGAATCGTGTATAGCTGCCCATCCCCTGCAGTCACTACGTAGATCTGCTGTCCGTCAGGACGGGAGGCAATCCATGTTGGATTCGGCCCGATCGTAATCGTCGCGGTGGTGGAAAGATCGATCGTGGAGAGGTTCAGCACGTTCGTCGCATTGGTGCCGTCACCTTGATTAACGGCGTACAGACTTTGCCCATTCGGATTCTCCGCCAGGAGGACCGGGTGGGAACCTGAACCCAAGTACTGAATCTTGGAAATCGTACCGTTCGCGACATTGAGAACTACGACTGAGTCTGTAGAGAGTAGCGTGCAGTTCGGAGTGACACCTGAACCTATACTCGGAGTCTCTACGCCGTAATTCGCGACGTAGACGGCAGCCGACTGCGTTGTGGTCACGAAATCCGGTTGATATGAGCAGTAACTCGGTAGCGGGACGCTTGCGGTTCCGCCCGATGCTGGCAACAGACTGGTGATCGGGTCGTCGTATGTGATCGTGTTGCCGCTCGCTGACAACATCACGAAATTTCCGTTATACGCGCCCGGGTTGGTTACGCCTACACCCTGAATCAGAACGCCTGAGATGATGATTTGCCCACCAGCGGCCGCCTGTGGGAGGGCATTTGCCAGCGTGACTGTCACCAGATTCGGGTCGGGGTCGGTCGAGAGAGCTTGAACGATAGTACTGATCGCTGAACTCTGATTCGGCCCGGTGTTGGGCAGTGTAAAAGTAACCGGGATCCCGAGCCCGGTCGCGACGGAACTGCCGGTAGCGGGACTGAAGGATGTGATGATGTCCGGATATCCGGCAAGTAGACCATTGGTGCCGACGACAGTGCTGCCCGCGCTGGTCACGAAAATCCGCGAATTGTTAGGAAGAGCGGCCGCGTGGGTAGGATTGATGCCCATGTTGGCCTCCCCGATATTGCTGTCTCCGGAGACGTCGATCTGCAGCGCGGTACCAGGATTCGGCGCGATATTGTTGTTGATCCCAAAAACCGCATGGAAATTCTGCGGGTTCGGCGGAGTATTGGCGATTGGAATCACCACGGGCCGGTAAGTTTCGCCGCAGGACATCCAAAACACGATTGCTACAAACATCGCAGCGAGCCAGCCCACACGTCGAACAGTCATCAACACTCCGGGAGAGATTTTTGGCGACAAGTTGGAATCCAGTATTGTAGCGGTTGATGCGGCTTGGGCGCTAGCGAGGAACGCACGTCCCGGATCTTACATTCCGAGCGCAGCGAGGAATCCCTACCCGCGGCAGCTCGTCTTGAGGGTAGGGATGCTTCGACCCTTCGACTACGCTCAGGGCAGGTTCCGAACGAGTTCGCTTTGCGACCTCGTTCTGCGCTTGGCATGACTTGCCTATTGAAACTGGGACGTCATCTTCTAGGTTGAGGATGCGAGCATTTGATCGCCGGGATGCCTGATCGAAGGGATTCGCCGTTTGATACTTAATTTACGGGCGATCAGCCTCGTTTGCGGCGGGGCTTGGCTGGTTCGGCCACTACTTCTGGTTCTTCTGTTTTGGCCGTCGCCGCGGGCTTCTTGCGGCCTTCCATCTGGGCCAGACTTTGCTTTAGGGCAGCCATCAGATCTACGACTGGCGCCAACTTCTTCGGCTTTTCGACGGCCGCGACTTCGCCACCCTCGAGTTTGATCTCGATCAGCTTTTTCAGATTTTCCTGGAATGTGTCTTTGTATTTTTCGGGATCCCACTTGTCGGCAAGAGCCTCGATTAACTGGTGGGCCACTTTCACTTCGGCGTCTTTCAGCTCAACATCGGGCGGGCCGAAACCTTCCACCATTCGGACTTCTTCGGCGTAGTACATGGTGTGCAGCATCATGCCGCCCTCATGGGGACGGAGAAAGACCGTGTATTCGCGATTGTGCATCGTGATCTTGGCGATGGCAACGTATTCACTCTCTTCGAGCGCCTTGGTTAAGAGCGCATACGGACGGCGGCCTGCCTCCTCGGGCATCATGTAGTACGAGGACTCGAAATAAACCGGGTCGACTTCACTCGACTTGACGAATTCGAGAATCTCCATGGTCTTGGCGGTTTGGGGCTCGATCTTCTTGATCTCGTCCGGTTCAATGACGATGTATTCGTCTTTACGGAATTCGTATCCCTTCACGATTTCACTGCGATCCACGACCTGCCCGTCGGCCTGGCACACATACTGCTGCTTCAGGCGGGATTTGTCGGGGCGGTGGAGCATGTTGAAAGAAATGCCTTGGCTGCGTGCGCCGGAAAACAGGCGCACGGGCATGGAGATGAGACCGAAGGTTAGGTGACCAGACCAGACCGACGAAGGCATCTGTAATCCTCGCAGGTTGCCGAGGTGCGGCCCACAACCGGACCCCGGAAGTTGCTAAACTCAACGGCAGTGAGAGTTTAGCTCAGAACTTGATTAGATGCACCAATGCGGGTGCACGGGGAACCGAAATTTGAAGCCAAACCCTGAGGGGCGGATTGTTCGAGACCACAAGGCGTAGCGGTTTACTAGTCAGCTTCCGGCCAGAGGGGTGGATTTCTTTTGGCTCGTAATTGATTGAAGCAAGCGCAGGACGACGCTCATCTCTTACTAAAATCCACAATTGAGGAGAGTTAGCAATGGAGGATCTCCGCTTTCCAGTGGGCAAATTCCACTACGATAAAAGTCCCAGCGACCAACAAAAGCAGGTATTTCTCGAGGAAATCGCTCAGACTCCAACCTTATTGCGGGGTGCGGTTGCCGGTTTAGCAGATGCGCAACTCGATACACCCTATCGTCCAGGCGGATGGACCGTGAGGCAGGTGGTCCACCATGTTCCTGACAGCCACCTGAATTCTTACATGCGATTCAAACTGGCGTTAACGGAAGACGAGCCGACGATCAAGACCTATGCGGAAGATCGGTGGGCAGAACTGGCCGATAGCAAAGCGACGCCGATTGAGGTTTCCCTGACGCTTCTGGATTCGCTGCACGACCGCTGGGTGCGACTGCTGCGTTCACTCACTCCTGAAGAGTGGAAGCGGACGTTTCGGCATCCCGAACTCGGGCCGATGACATTGGAAAAGACGCTCGCGCTGTATGCGTGGCATGGCCGGCATCACGTGGCCCACATCACTGAATTGCGCAAGCGCATGTCGTGGTGATTGTGTAGCGGCGGACGGCTTCGGCCGCCAGCATGCTTCACTCCAACCGTTGCCGGTACCTTCCATTTGATTGCGCTGCTTCGCGCGCCACCGCAGATGAAGGGCGTCCGCAGCTACACAGACTTGAATTGCAAAAGGGGGAAGCACCATGATCGCAAGGGTGTGGCACGGGTACACGAAACCCGAACACGCGGATGCCTATGAGTCGATGTTGAAGCCTGAACTTCTGCCGGGTATTGGCAAGAAGAAGGGATACAAAGGGAGCTACCTGCTGCGCAGAAATCTGGGAAGCGAAGTCGAATTCATCACGATCCTGCTTTGCGAATCGATCGATTTGCTTCGGAGCGCGGCCGGTCACGATGATTATGAAACAGCGATCATCCCCGAGGAGCGCCGCAAGTATCTTGTGCGCTTCGATAGCAAAGCGTCACATTACCAAATTGCATCAGTGCGCCAAGTGCTCGAGTAGCAAGCGCGATCGGCCACACTTCGTTCAGTGATTCAAATCACTGGGTGGATGAGGCAATAGGAAAAGAGGCTCCCTGATCGGAAAGCCTAAGCCATCTTCAAGCCGGAGTAATCGCCACTTAACATTGATGCGATGGACGCGTCGGTTTGGCTCCGCCCGCGCTGAAGATCGAACTGATCGTCATCCTCGTGCTTCCCTCGGCAGCACAGAGCACCTCAGGTTCCTGCCCGGTACAGGAGGAACAAAGGCCCTCTAGTTCCAACCCGGAGGGATCGATTGCCGCTGCCGCGCGAAATTCCAAGAAACCCTCTGGTGCTCGCGCCAAGAACGTATTCAGTAATCAAGATATGGAGGTGTGGTCTGGGCTGTTGCCGAAGTTGAAGATGGAGGGCACGGAGTCCGATGAGATCCTTACCGCGATCAGCGCTTATCAAGCAAACCATACGCCGGAGCAGACTGAGGAAGGCCGTTCCGTCGATGGTATGAGCGTTACGACGAGATTTTGAGAGCTGCGGTCGAGAACAGTATGGAAATGCAGTCTTTTCGCAACGTCAATTCCAGTAACGCCTATGAACTCTGCTCGCGGGACAGAATTACCAGGAGCACCGAGCACACCAAATCGCGGCCCAGCGGAACGCATCGAACGATCAGGCTCAAATCGAGAGGAATTTCAACACCGAATCCCGATCCGGCACGCTTTCATGAGAATCCGCAATGCCCCGTGGCTGCACAATCTGCGCTACCAGTGGCACAAAGTCCGCACGGCCACCGGAATCGACGGGTTCAGAGAGCACGACGGGCATCAGGTGATTCCGATTCTCCAAACCATGTAGCTTGTGGCTTCGCGCATCACCGCGAATGTGCGCTGCACGATGCCGTGCGGCTTGGAATCAGGGCGCGGAGCCACATAGACGGGGCCGATGCCTTCGTGCTGCAGCAGTTTCCGGATTCGAAAGACGTGATACGCGTCGCTCACCGCGATACAGCTGTGCAGACCGTTGGCATGCATAATCACGGCAACGCGGCGCGCGGATTCCGCCGTATTGGATCCCTGGGTTTCAGCGATCAGTGCGCTTTCCGGAACGCCGAGCTTGTGCAAATGATCTTCACCTACCCCCCCTTCGGAAAATTTGGGGTCGTCTGCGGCACCACCCGTGGTGATGATCACTGGGGCAAGGCGAAGTTGGTATAGATCAAAGGCATGGTTCAGCCGGGCACGCAATACCGGAGACGGGCGTCCATAATACTCTGCGGCGCCGAAGACGACGATGGCGTCAGCCCGGTTCATCTCTTGCAGGGATGCGCTGTGAACGACTTGCAATGCAGTGACTGCGAGAAAGACTAAGCCGGCAGAGAGTGCCGCGATCAGCAGACGAAGCCACCATCGGGGGCCTCGTCGCTGTTTGGCGGGTTCTTCGGTCATCCTCTACAGTCGGACCTCGCGTTCATCCCTGCGCGAAGAAGTTGGAAATCTCGTCGGCGGGAATGGCTCCCTCACGGATAATGCGCCAGCGGTCATTTTCATCACTCAGGTCAATGATGGTCGAGGCGATATCGCGGGGCGACGCGCCTCCGTCGATGATGATGTTGATGCGTCCCTGGAGCTGATCGCGAACCTGTTCGGCGCTGGTGCACTCGGCGGCGCCGCTGAGATTGGCGGAAGTCGCCGTAATCGGGATAGCAGCCGCCGTCACAACCGCCAAGGGAATTCTGGCATTGGGCACACGCAGGGCTACGTTGCCAGTATTGGCGGTAACTTTGAGAGGCAGGCGCGAACCGGCTTTTACGATGATGGTCAGTGGCCCCGGCCAGAACTTGCGGGCTAGCTTGTAGAATTCTTCCGGCAGCGGCTTGGCTAGTTCTTCCGCCTGGTCGACGCTCCCGATGAGCAGCGACAGAGGCTTGTGGCGGGAACGCGTTTTGATGTCGTAGACCTTGTCGACGGCGCGGAGGTTGAAGGGATCGGCGGCAAGGCCGTAGAAAGTGTCGGTCGGCATGCCGAGGACTTCTCCCGACCGGATCTGATCGGCGGCATACTTGACGAGTGAGGATTCTGGGCTGTCAGAACTGATTTTTACGATTTCGGCGCGCACGGCGCTCCTTCTGTGATCGATCAGGCAGACTAAGATTTACGGCGGAACTATCATAATACGGCAATTGGAAGACACGAAGAATACCAAGTTGAAGAACTGACCACAGGCCTTCGCCACAGAGCTCGCCTTCGGTCGGGTGAAAATGACCTATGGCTCGAGTTTCAGAATTAAAACCCAGTCATCGACCCAGACTCCGCCGGATTGAGGGCCGCCACAATGCGTTGGTGAAGGAACTACGCCAAGCTTTTGCGCACGCGGAGCGTACGGGGAGCGGCGAATGCGCGATCGAAGGCATTCGGATTGTGGAGGAAGCGATCCGGAGCGGATTAAAATTCCGGGCAGTCTTTTTCCGGGAGTCGGCGCAGAACGTCGCGGAAAAGCTGCTGCCGCAGATCGGCGCACATGTCGAAACCCTGCTGGTGCCGGACAATATCTTCGACGGCGCGGTGCCGAGTGAAACGCCCCAGGGGATCGCCGCGCTGGTGCGGCTTCGCGAATTCTCGTTGCAAGACGTTTTGGAGCGGCTTCAGGTCGGGCCTGTGATGGTCGTTGTCGGATTGCAGGATCCGGGAAACCTGGGCACGATTTTGCGCTCGGCCGAGGCGTTCGGGAGTGCCGGGGTGGCGTTGGGGGAAGGAACAGTGAGCCCATTCAATTCCAAGGTGATTCGGGCATCGGCGGGATCGATTTTTCGGCTGCCGGTGGTGCTGACCAAATCAGAGGACGGGGTAGAATCAGTGATCGCCAAGCTTCGTTCGCAAAGCGTACGGCTGATCGCGACCTCGTCGCATAAGGGGACTCCGCTTGATGAGGCGCGTCTGACGGAAGCTTCGGCCATTTTCGTCGGAAGTGAGGGTTCGGGGCTTCCTCGCAACTTGATGGCGCAGGTCGATGAACTGGTCGCAATTCCGCATGCGCGGCAAGTGGAGTCATTGAATGCGGGAGTTGCCGGAAGCATAGTGCTGTATGAGGCAGCACGGCAGCGGCGCCAATGAGCTACGGTCACCGGCGCCTTTCCGGAGTGCGGCGTCAAGAGCGGCGCGCACAGGCCTAGTCTCACGCACTCGCATTAACGTCGATAATCATATTCCAAAACGTGCGAATCACGCCCTCCGCGTCGCGGTTTGCCGAGAATTCTTACTCATCAGGCGCTTGAGATTTCGTAGCTTCGGTGCGGGCGGAATTGCCCTTGCTGCTCTTTGCTTTGGGTTCTTCAGCTTGATCTCTTGATTGCATGTCTCGCGCTCTAGCCGCTACGCCAGTCCGCCGCCGTCTACGACCAAAGCGATGCCAGTGATCCATGTCGACATCGGGCTCGCGAGGAACAATGCCGCGTTAGCTATGTCTTCCGGAGTGCCTATGCGAGTTAGCGGACGATTCGCTGCCTCCCGCATGAAGGTCGGAACGTCTTCCCCTAGTTGGGCGCACTCGCTGCGCAGCATGGGCGTGTCGACGTCACCCGGGCAGATGCAATTGACGCGGATGTTGTGTTTGCCGTGATCGAGGGCCATGGCCCGTGTCAGATTGACGGTGCCTCCCTTGGCGGCGCAGTAGGACGCAGCCCGGGGGCCCCCTTTCAGGGACCAGCCTGAACCGATGTTGATGATGCTGCCTCCGCCGGCGCGGATCATCTGCGGGATGACTTCATGGGACAGCATGTAGATTCCCTTCAGCGTTACGTCAAGGGCGCGGTCCCATTCGTCCTCGGTTAGTTCGACGACGTCTTTACGGATGGCGATTCCGGCACAGTTGCAGAGGATGTCGACGTGGCCCCATTTACCAATCACTGCTTCAACAGCGCGGCGGCAATCGGCAGCACGCCGGACATCGCAGTCCACAAAAACCGCTTCCCTACCCTGGTTTTCAACTTCGGCGACGGTTTGGCTTCCGTTGGGCTCGTCAATGTCGAGTATGGCGACGAACGCTCCCATTTCGGCAGCGCGCAGCGCGATGCCGCGTCCTATGCCAGATGCGGCGCCGGTAACCATTGCAACCTTGTTTTCGAGCGAGAGCAATCGCGCGGCGTGTTCTGCGATGTCATGCGAGACCGCGTTTGCTTGCGCTTGCGTTGATTGATCGCGGCGACCCGTAGTCAATATCGAACCTCACGCGCTAAAGCGCCGGCGTATTCGAACGCTCATGGCACGACTGCAGTCGTGTCCTTCCCAGTTGCACCTTTCCCAAAGCATTGTTGAACCAGATTCTCGCGGTCCTTCCCGCGCTTACTCCAAAGCTTTTTCCACCGCTACGAGCGTGACGTCTACGTCTTCATCGGTGTGCGCGAGCGTAGCTATCGAATGCAGAGTCGCCGAGGGCGAAGCATAGATACCCAGCGGGAACAACGACAGCACCAACTTCTGAAACGCGGCACGGTCTACGAACTGGCAGAACTCGCGGTAGTCGCTGATCCCGGGGCGGTCGGTGAACATGATTTGGAACATTGGCCCGACATTTTGCAGGATGGCCGTAACGCCTTTTTTGCGGAGCATCTCGCGCAATTCCGTGCAGAGGCGATCGGCAATCTTCCAGGTGTGGGCGAAGGGCGCATTGTTGTCGCGGGTCAGTATGCGGAGGTTGGCGCGAGCGGCAAACATACCGATGCGCGATCCGTTGTGCGTGCCGTAGTGCAGCACACCGCCCCATTGCAGAGCGTCCATGATTTCGGCACGGCCCACGAGCGCGGCTACGGGAAGCCCGCATCCCAGCGCTTTGCCGAACGTGACCAGATCAGGTGACAAATTGTAGTGCTCCTGGCAGCCGCCGGGAGCTATGCGAAATCCTGTCACTGTCTCGTCGAGGATGAAAACGATGCCGTTGGCCTTCGCGAGTTTCTGTAGGGACTGCAGGTATCCCTCCGCGGGAGGAATTACACCCACATTCGCCATGATGCCTTCGGTGATGATCGCCGCAATTTGGCCGCGATGGTTATCGATAGCGCGTTCAAGCGCCTGGAGGTCATTCCATGGAACCACGGTTGTGTCTTCGAGCGCTGTCCGGTTCAGGCCGGAACTATCAGCGATCTTCACCGGATCGGTCCGCAGCCCGAGAGCCGTTGGCGGAAGCGCGTTGGAACTGACGAGCACGTCGTCATACCAGCCGTGGTAGTGGCCTTCGAATTTGAGAATTTTCGGACGTCCCGTAACGCCGCGCGCCAGGCGGATGGCCGCCATCATGGCTTCGGTGCCTGTATTCGCGAAACGAACTCTCTCGGCGTTGGGAACAATCTTCTGGATGATCTCGGCAACTTCGATCTCTACCGGCGTAGCTGTTGCGAAATGGGCTCCAGTCGACGCAGCCTCGGTGATGGCATCGACGACTTCCGGATGCGCGTGACCCAGCGGCAGGGCGCCGAAGGCCATCATCCAGTCGATGTATTCATTGCCGTCGACGTCGTAAATCCGCGACCCTCGGCCCCTCTCCATAAAGGTCGGGTATTTGCCGAAGGTTGCCGGACCGCGGGACGAGGAACTGCTTGCTTCGATGAGCACGCCGAGCGTGCGTTCGTACAACTGCCGCGATTTTTCGGTTGCGAAAGTCAATCCGCCTCCGGCGGACAACGGTTTGCGACTTGCTATGGTACAGCACCGCTACCGGATTACCGACGTGCATCCCTAGAATCCCGAAGTAACCATCCGAAATTCTCTGCAATTTTCGACCTGCCTCACATTCTTACTCTGAGCGGCAACGGCCGCCACGTATCCCCCCAAGTATTAGCGAATTTCAGCTGTATTGTTGGAGTGAGGGTTGAACTATGAAAATGTCGATTCTCGCCAGGGATTTGGATTTCAGAGACTTCGGTCTTAGAAGCCTGATTCCCTGTTTGCTTGCAGTTTCCTTTTTGCTCCCGGTCGGAGCATTTGCTCAGGACAAGTCCGCAGACCCGTCTCACGCAGCAGGATGGGTCGTGATTCCAGTGGAGGAATATCGGGTCCTACGCGCAAAGGCCTATCCAGTAGAGCACGATCCGGAGCCGCCGCCGCTTGATGCCACTTTGACGCGGGTCGATTACGAACTGCTTGTCAGCGGTGAACTGGCTCAGGGACACGCGAATCTCACGGTCGACGTATTGAAAGATGGATGGGTGCGCGTTCCCGTTCCGACTGGGCTCCTGGTTCGCAAGGCTCGGCTGGATGGCAAGCAGGTGCCGCTTGTGCCCGGCCCACAGGGGAAAGGAGCCAGCCACCTTTGTGCACTGCTCTCCCGCTCGGGGCGCGCGGTGCTCACGCTCGACGTCGACGTACCGGTCGCGACGTCCAGTGGCAACGAAAGCATTTCCCTTCCCTCGACGGAATCTGGCATCACGCGCGCTTCGGTGGAACTGCCGCGGCAAGGAATTGATTTGAAAATCGACGGTGGATTCCTTTCCGAAAAATCCGAGGCGTCGGGCGAAACCAGGTGGCTGGCTTACGCGCACGGCAATGAGCCACTCACACTCACATGGCGCAAGAAGACCGAAGACCATCATGTTGAATTGCCACTGAAAATGCGGGGATCGCTTACGCAACTTACGAGTCTTGGAGAAGATGCGACATCAGTCTACGCAGAGGCGAGCCTTGAGATCGTGCAGGGCGCGGCGCGCGAGGCGCGCATACAGTTGCCAGAGAAAATCACCGTCAACCAGGTTTCAGGCGCCACGGTCGCCGACTGGGAGATGAGGAACGGCGAACTCGTCATCACCTTCCTTGAGCCGGTCGAGCACAATGCGCGCTTTGTCATCAACGGCGAAGCGCGGCTGCCGCGGGATGGAGTTATCGACATTCCTTTGCTCAAACTTCTCAACACCGAGCGCGATACAGGCGGAGTTGCAGTCGAAATCCTCGGCGCGGGCGAGATCAAGGAACAGAAGGCCCAGGGGCTCGAAGACGCAGACGCGAGCGATCTGGGGGAGATGATCGCCAGCCGACAGTCACCCGCCCTGGCCGCGTTCCGTGCACGGCCCGGTGAGGCTGGAGCGACCCGCAGCCTGACCGTGAATGTCGCGCGCTACGACCAACAGGCTGTGCTGATGGCAAACATCGAGGAGGCCCGTTACGACATCCTGATGAGCACCGACGGCAAGGAATTGGTACAAGCGCGATATGCGGTGCGTAACAACCAGCGGAATTTCGTTAAGATCACGCTACCACCGGGAGCCTCGGTGTGGAGCGCAACCTTAGGCGGACGTCCGGCACGCCCCGGGCAGTCGCCCGATGGCAGCCTGCTGCTTCCCTTGGAAAAGTCTCGTGGCGGCGAGGACGCACCGGCGTTCGTCGTTGAACTGATGTATGTCACCAAGGCCACACGCTGGGAGGACAAAGGTAAGGAAACGGTGACGCTTCCGGCACTCGATCTGCCGATCTCGCGCACCGGGATGCTGCTCTATTATCCGCCACTGTTCCGCTTGAGCGCCGAGCCGGGCACATTTCGCACGGAAGAGTACCAAGCGCCTGTTTCCGCCGCGTTGGCACCGACCGCGGAAGGCAGCGGCTCCTTGTCAAATGCACCCTCTGCGACACCGCAGTCGGGAGACTTCGACGCCCTCAAGCAATACGCCAAGCTGCAAGGCAATGACGACAAGGAAAAGAAAGATGCCACGCAGGCATTGCTCGATAGCTTTCGGTCGACGTCAATCGGAGGCAAGGTGACTGGCATCCTGCCGGTCAACGTCGATTTCCCGGCGTTTGGTCCCTCGATCTACCTGGTCTCGGAACTCACAAGTGAAAATCAGATCCCCTCCGCAGAATTCAATTTCCAGCGCGACAAAAAGGGAGGTGCGCGATGAAAAGCAGACTCTTCATGTCGTTGTTCATGGGATGTGTGTTCCTGATGTCATGGTGCTGGGCGGAAGACAGGACACTGCCCTTGCCGGATCCTGGCAGTGTCACGCTGACACTGGACGAGTACAACCGACTGGTCGCTCTCGCCGCCAAGCCGCCCAAGAAGCCTGACGTGGCACCGCTTTCCTATTCCATCCAGCACGCCGACGTTAAACTGCGCGTGGAAAACAACGGCGTCGTAGGTTCGCTGGAGCTTGACGGGGAAGTCTTTCACCAGGGCATCAGCAAGGTGCCGCTCACCAGCGGCATGACCATCCTCGAAGCTCGGCAGAATGGAAAGGGCGTGCCACTGATTCAGGAGAGTGGTACGCACGTGGCCTTTCTGCCGGCCGGAGGTTTTTCGATCGCGCTCGATACGGGCCTGCCGTTGAAGATTGAAGCTGGACGCGCCTCTTTCAGCTTGCCGGCTCCGGTTGCGGGCAGCGTGCAGATGAGCCTGGTGATTCCAGGTGAACATACACTGGCAAACATCACTCCGGGGGTGATCACGAGCCACAGGTCGGAAAACGGGCACACTGTGATGGAAGCCACGCTGGTTCCCGGCCAACCCGCAACCGTCTGGTGGGCCACACGCGAGGTGGTCGCGCCGGTGGTTCCGCGCCAAGCCCGTTTTCTTGCGGATACGAAAACGTTGGTATCGATCAGCGAGGCGGAGATGCGCATCGCGGTGCTCGCGGACGTCACCATGGTGACGGGGGAAACGAACTTGTTCGAGGTTCAGATTCCCGAAGGCTTCGAAGTCACCGGGGTTACTGGACCAACCCTGGATTTCGCCGAGACTCCACCTAGAGTTGTAAATCCGCCTGGCTCAGGGGAATCTGCTCCTCGATACCTCTCCGTGCACGTGCTGAATCCTGGTGCAAGGAGCCATCAATTTCTGATCTCGATGGAGCGATCGGTCCTTGGCACGCAAGCCGACGCGCCCTTCATCAGTTTTAAGGGAGCGCAGCGGGAAACGGGTGAGGTGCTGGTCGAAGGCACCGGCACGATGGAGATTACCGCCACCGAGGCCGGTGGCCTCAAGCGTATGGATGTGAAGGAGGCGAATCCTTATCTGCGCGTTCTGGCGCACTTCCCGCCGCAGGCCGCATTTCGGTACCACCGTCAACTGAGCGAGACACCAACGCTGGCTTTGAACTGGGTACGGTTTCCCGACGGCAGCGTTCTCGCCGCGATTGCTGAGAGTGCAGACGTAACAACGATGGTCACTTCCGAAGGCAAGTCGCTGACTGAGGTGAAGTTGACAGTCAAGAATCAGGCGCAACCGTTTTTGAAGGTCTCGCTCCCAAGCGGGGCGGCCATCCTATCGGCCGAAGTTGCAGGGGAGCGCGTGAAACCTGTGCAGGGCGCTGACGGTAACCGCGTCCCGTTATTGCGGCCGGGATTCCGTCCGAATGGTCCCTATACCGTTTCGTTCGTTTTCATGCACTCGGGAACTCCGTTCGACAAGAAAGGTGGAGCAGACTTAACCATTCCCAGTATGGACATCCCGATCAGTTTGCTGAACTGGGAGGTGTTCCTGCCGGAGCGGTACAAGGTGAAAGATTTTGGCGGAGATGTAATCGCAGCAAACCGGGTTCCCGCACCGAGACGTGAAGAGGTTACCAGGCAAGGACAGTTTCCGCGCGATATAGCGAATGCGAGCACCATCACTCGTGGAGCCGCGCCCTTGCAGTCTCCAGCAGGAGTAATGGGTGGATACGCGACGGATCCGAGTGGCGCAGTAATAAGTGGAGCCCAGGTGACAGTCACTTCTTCTGATAACGGAATGAGCCGCCGCACGGTCACGGATGCGAACGGGCACTGGACAATGCTTGGACTACCCTCGGGAAACTACAAAGTCAAACTCGAAAGCAGAGGGTTCAGGGCAAACGAAAACAACATTCGGTATGACGCAACTCAGCCTTCGCTATATGCAGGCGTTCTGAACGTTGGTAGCACATCGGAAACCATCGAGGCGACAGCGGTAGCTCCCACATTAAATACGGAAACGGCAGCGGTGGAATCATTGCCGTTGAACGGCAGGAACTTCAGCCGAGTGGCCCCGCTAGCCCCGGGAGCGGTGAGCCAGAGCGCTTCCGCAAACGTTGTCAATCTGCAAAAGAGAGTGGCCGGCGTTCTCCCCGTCCCGATCGATGTCCCCCGGGCAGGAATGTCGTTCAGCTTCGTCCGGCCTCTCGTGCTGGACGAGGAGACCAAGGTCACATTCAGCTACAAGAGCCGTTAAGAACCTGATTCAGCCTGCACCTGCGATTCAATCTTCTGGCCACGAATTTCGAGTCATGGCATAGAATGTTGAATCGCAGGTTAGCAGCAAATGAGTAAACCCGAGACCTGGAAGTCGTGGGAAGGCCGGATCGTCGAGGGGAAGTTTCCGCTTCGGCAGTGGCTGGGCGGGTCCGATCACAGCGCCGTGTTTCTCACGGAATTGCCAAATCTACCCTCACAGAAAATAGCCATCAAGTTGATTCCGGTCGAGGCAGGCAAAACCGAAGCTCACCTTTCGCACCTGCTGTTAACTAAGAAGCTCTCTCACCCCCACCTGATTCGCACGTTTGAGAGCGGATCTTGCCGGTTGGACGGCTCGCAGTTTTTGTACGTCATCATGGAATGCGCCGACGATGATCTTTCCCAGATTCTTCCGCAGCGGCCATTAGAACCGAAAGAAGTTTCCGATCTACTCCCTCCGGTCCTCGACGCTCTCAGTTACCTGCACAGGAACGGATTTGTGCATGGCCGCGTAAAGCCGTCGAACGTCCTCGCTGTCGGCGAGCAACTAAAGCTGTCCTCAGATCAGGCCACAGCTGTGTCGCAGCCGGATGGTGACCGCAGGCGGCGGGATGTCTATGATGCTCCCGAAACTGCAGCGGGCATCGTCTCGCCGGCAGGTGACGTCTGGTCCGTGGGAGTGACGCTGGCGGCAGCTTTGACGCAAAACGTAACCGTTGCAGAGGCTGCCTCGCCGCATGATCGCGACCTTCCGGAGACGGTACCGGAACCCTTCCGCGGCATCGTGCGGGACTGCTTGCAACTGGATCCGAGCCGGAGAGGGTCCGTCAAGGAAATTCAAGCCCGCTTACGGCCTGGGTCCAACTATGTTTCGACGAACGCCAGGCCAATCGCTGCGCCTCCGGTTACCCAGCCTCTAGTGGCGTCAGCATCTCCGGCTGAGCCCAAGAGTCGAAGGCCGCTCGTCGTCGCCGCAGCTTTCATGGTAGTGGCGCTTGGAATTTTGCTATCGGTGCTCTATTCCCGCTCGAACAGGACTGCCTCGGGAGCTACGAGTGGGGCAGCGGTGGAATCTAGTTCAGCGCCTGAGCGTACAGCACCTGCGAATCCCGCGCCTCCAGCTACCACCCCTGCCCTGCCAGCAGCGACGACAACAAGGCCGCAAGCATCGTCAGGCGGGGTAGTTCGTCAAGTTTTGCCCGATGTTCCTCGCAGCGCACAAAATACAATTCGCGGAACAATCAAGGTCGTAGTGCGGGTCCAGGTTGATCCATCAGGAAAAGTCGCGTCTGCCACATTCAAGATGCGTGGCTCCAGCGCGTACTTCGCGAAACAAGCTCTCAACGCGGCGAAGCAATGGGAGTTTACGGCGCCGGAAGTCGATGGACAGGCAACGGCGAGCACATGGCTACTGCAGTTCCGGTTCCAGCGCAAAGGCATTCAGGCTGCGCCGCAACGCGTCAAGGGTTAATTCTTCAGTTCGCTTGGCGAAGTTTCCACACGATCTGCCGCACCATACCCAGCAACACCTTCGCGTCCATCGCCTGCATGTTGAGCCTCAGCATAAGCCGGCGCACTTTCTTTTCACTGACCGCATCATTCCCCGGTTTCACGTAACCGCTGATTTTGAGGGCTTCGTACAACCCCTGCGTGATCTTCTCAATTTCTCCAGACGGAGCCGGCTGATTTTCGGAGCGGAGAACTTCATCGGGAACTCCGCTGGATACTCCGAATAAGGAGACGGCAACAGCCTGCCCCAAATTCATCGATATTTGCCGCTCATGAGTGGGGACATGCAAAAGCCAGTGGCAATGGGCGAAATCCTCGTTCGTCAATCCGATCTTCTCGGACCCGAACAGCAACGCAACCCGCCCTGACTTCATGGCCGTGCGGATTGCGCTAGCCGATTGGCTATTAAGCTGGCGCAAAGGATGCTGCAGCGCGCGATTGCGGACCGCCGTCGTTCCCAGCACGAGGGCACAATCTGCCACAGCTTCGGCTACTGATTTGAACTCCTGAGCATCCTTGAGAACATCAGACGCTCCCACCGCGGAACGGGCCTCGCGAAAAGCAACGGCATAGGGATTCACCAGACGCAAATATCCCGCACCGAAGTTGCGCATTGCCCGGGCCGCCGCCCCGATGTTGAGCGGATTGCGCGGCCGCACCAACACAACTACGAGTTCTTTTAGCTCTGGAATTCCGCCAGACAAGCCGCCATTTTACGATAAGGGTTGCGATGCACGGCTCCGCGGCAGGCAAGAAATCCAGAAACGGGATGCTTGCCTGCCACTTTCTGTCTATCTGGCGAGCAATTTGCGCCACATCATTCCCAGCGTGCCGACGCCTCCCGTAAAAAGCAGGGCAAGCGTCGAGGGTTCGGGTACAGACGAGACCGTTCTTGTATCTCGCGCCACGATTAATGGTGAGTCTTGGGAGAACCCCGTCCCAGCGATCGTCAACTGAACGGTCACCGCGTTGACAAGTTGGCCGACAATTGTGCCGACGACAACTCCCGTCACCGTATAGTTATGAGTCCCGCCGCCGAGCGTTATAAGTGTCCAGCTCACAGGCCCGGAGAATGTGCTAGAGAATAAAGCGCCATTGGGCAGTGCGCGGCTGCTCGCGGGCGAGGGCGTGGGGAACGAAACAGAACCGCGGTCGCCAAAGATCAGATCCCTGCCGTGGATGCCAACAATGGAAACTAACCTGAACTCCGAAAAGCTCACACCCGCAGTCGTTCCCGTGAGCGTGCTTCCATGACTAAAGTTGACATTATTGGTAGCTGTTGCAGAGTGAGTCAGTAGTAAACAGCAGGCGAGAACACTAGCTGCAGCGCCGAGACTTGCGGGTTTCATGCGGGGGACTCCAAACGACAGATAGGCTTTACCGCGATACGGAGGGGCGCGAATGTATCTCAGCCTATGTTCCTTCCCGCGCCATCACCATACCGTGGAAATGGTACGCATCCCTCTGGTTATGCTGTGAGTACGGTACTTGAAAAGCCGTTTGCAAGCCTGTCTCCTTACCGGTTTTGACACCGTTTTGAATATGTAAAAAGAATGTCAAAAGCCGAAGCTTTGACCGTCCATACCTCGTCAAACGTGTAAGCTTCCCACAATCGAAGCTTCCGGATGGGATACCCCCTCCGGATCATCTCCCCGGAAAAAATTTGGGAAGATTGGAAGGTGCTTATGGGGAATCTCGCAACTCCATTCGGTATCGCTAAAACTCTGACTCCAGTCTCTGCAACCAAGCCGACCGGCCGAATCCTGGTCGTCGAAGATGATCCTGCGGTGCAGAAGGCACTGCGGCGGCTCTTCGAAACCGAAGGCTACATGGTGGAGACGCAATCGGATGGGAAATCCGCCGTCGACAGTTTTCATATTTCCCCGCCCTCCGCTGTAGTGCTGGACCTGCGCCTGCCCAAACTTTCCGGACGGGATGTGTGCAAAGAAATCAAGGCCATTTCGCCCACCCTGCCGATTGTTGTTCTGAGCGCAGCGAGCGACGTTTCCGACAAAGTGCTACTGCTGGAACTCGGGGCTGATGACTACGTAACGAAGCCGTTCAGCCCGCGAGAACTGCTCGCGCGGGTTCGCGCCGCCTTGCGGCACACGACCCGTGTGCCGGAAGCTCAGGTTGTCAGTTTTGATGACATCACCGCTGATTTCAAGAAGATGGAAATCAAGCGCGATGGCAAACCGGTTGTCTTGACCGCCCAGGAATTCAAGACGTTTCAGTTTCTGGTGCAGAACGCCGAGCGGGTCATCAGCCGCGACGAATTGCTGAACGAGGTTTGGGGCTACCAGAATTATCCGTCGACCCGGACCGTCGACAATCACATCTTGAAACTCCGCCAGAAACTGGAGAGAGATCCATCCAGCCCGGTACATTTCCGCACCGTCCATGGAATGGGGTATAAGTTCGTTCGTTGAAGCTTGTGAACCCATCTTCCGAACTCGGGCCCCATTCGTCTGCCAACGCTCCAAATGCCGCGGGCGGAGCTCTTTTGCCGCGTGTCCGGCTTCGCACCCGGTTCCTGATCTCGATGTTGGTCATCACAGCCGGGCTGACGACGACCAGCTTTCTGCTCGTGCAGCGAAGCGTCCAGACACACGTTCGGGAAAACATCGCGGTCAATCTACACAATTCGGTCGCGGCGTTTCAGGATTTCCGTCATGAGCGCGAGACGATGCTGACCAACGACATCACACTTCTCGCGGACCTCCCGATTACTCGGGCCGTAATGAGCAATTCCGACCCAGCGACCATTGAGGATGCGTCCCGGCACATCTGGCAGATTGGCGCGTTTGATCTCTTCGTGTTGGTGAACGAAAGCGGGAAGGTCGTGGCTCTTCACACCAACACTCCCGGTTTCACTCGCGATGCCGCGGAAAAGTACTTCCAGCAATCGATGGAGGAAGATCGCAGCCAGGCAAGTCATTGGTGGCTCGGCGACCACCACCTGTACCAGACGTTTATTGCGCCGGTATACCGCGGCTCTCGGACTGAAGGAACCTTCCTGGGTTATCTGGTCATCGGCTACGAGATCAACGAACCGTTGGCAAAAAGGGTCAGCAAGGTGGCAGGAAGCCAGGTGGCAATTTCCTGCGGCGATGAAGTCATCGCCAGCACGCTCCCGGCCGCGCAGATGCAGGGCGGAAATCTGCGCGCATTTATTACCGGATCGCCTCAGGAAGCTCCCCATGATGTCGAGATCGGCGACGAGCGGTTTCTGGCGGCTTCATTGGATTTGTCAGGATCGAAGACCACTCCGGTCCGGTTGAGCGTGCTCCAATCCTATGATCAGGCAACCAAGTTTCTGGATCAGCTCAACCGATATCTACTTCTGCTCGGTGTCGCTGCAATTCTGGTGGGAAGCGGATTAGTCTTCTTTGTCTCGCATACTTTCACCAAACCGCTGGGAAGCCTGGTAGTCGGCGTCAGGGCTTTGGAGGGCGGCGACTTCCATCATCCGCTAGATTCAAGGGGCCGAGACGAGGTCGCAGAACTCACCCGAGCTTTCGACCGCATGCGCGCAAGCCTGCTCAAGAGCCAGCAGGATTTGCTGGAATCCGAGCAATTGGCCACCATCGGCCGGATGGCCAGCTCGATTTCTCATGATCTGCGCCACTCGCTCGCAGCCATTGTGGCCAACTCGGAGTTTCTCGTTGACAGCCATCTGACCGCCGTGCAGCGCGAGGAGCTATACCAGGAAGTGCGAACCGGCGTGAATCTCATGACTGATCTGATTGATTCGCTCCTGGAGTTTGCGCGTACCCGCGAATCGTTGACTCCGTCGTACGGGAATCTCGCGGAAACCATACAGCGCGCGGTCCAGGCAGTGCGCCTGCATCCGCGCCACCACGCGCGGAGCATCGATGTTCTGTGCGGATCGCACGTGACGGGTTGGTTCGATCAGCGAAAACTCGAGCGGGCCCTCTACAATCTGCTGCTGAATGCTTGCGATGCGGCGCCTCAGGTCGGGGGCAAGGTGGAAGTGAGTGCCGGGGAGGCTTCTGGAGCCATCACAATCGCGGTGACGGATAATGGTTCCGGCATTCCTGAGGCCATTCGTGACAAACTATTCCACCCGTTCGTCAGCTACGGCAAGGAGAACGGAACCGGTCTAGGATTGGCAGTAGTGCAGAAGATCGTTCAGGATCACGGTGGCGAGATCCTTGTGGAACGCACCGTAGAAGCGAGGACGGTGTTTCGCATCGTCCTGCGCGGTCGCGCTCACGATTCAGCGCGGGCGAGCGATCTCGCCGTAGCAGTCGCTCCCATGCCTCCCATGCCACGCGAGAATGCCAGCCAAAATTCGGTTTCACATCCAGGGGTCTGACCCGAGTCCAATTTCGTCAGGGGTTAAGGCTCCGGATTAGCGCAGGAGGACGGTGTGAAGAACCCTGGGACTTCTACCCTTCGTGGGGCCGCGCTGGCGGTCGCCGCAATGGTTTTTTTTCACGCACATAGTGCTGCGCAGCAAACGCCGGCGACGTCTGCGTCAGCTGAAGCTGCAATTCACGAGTTACAGGATCAGGTCCGACAGCTTCAAGCTATGCTCGAGGAGATGCGCACCGAAAATGCGCAATCCCGTGCCGAGATGCATCAACTGCGCCAGGACTTGCAAGCCACGCGCGCTTTGCTGGAACAACCTGCGAACATCTGGAACTCTGAAGCGACAGCTCAGCTTGCGCAGGCGACTCAAGAAAACTCTCCCGCAACCGCCGAAAGTAAACCTCCGATCGAAGAACGCGTGCAGAAGTTGGAGGAGTCGACCTCCCTGATTGGTTCAAGGGTCGACGAACAATATCAGACCAAGGTAGAGACCGCGTCCAAGTATCGTGCGCGCCTGCACGGAATGGTCCTTATGAATGCCTTCCGCAATGTCGGCGAATCGGACAATCTGGACTTTCCCGACTACGCGTTGCCGCTTTCGCGTTTTGTTTCTCAAGCGACGGTCGGTGCGACGCTGCGGCAGTCGCAGATTGGGCTCGAGATTTTCGGACCCAATGTCGCGGGCGCGAAAACCTCGGCAGACATACAGTTTGATTTTGCGGGCGGATTTCCGGTGACCGGCAACGGAGTGAATTTCGGTATCGTTCGGCTTCAGACCGGAAATCTGCGGTTTGACTGGGAGCACACCTCGGTCGTGGCCGGGCAGGATTCGTTATTCCTTTCGCCCCTGTCACCCACATCGTTTGCGTCGCTGGCCACGCCGGCCTTCGCTTTTGCCGGAAATCTGTGGGGGTGGATACCGCAGATTCGAGTGGAACACCGCTTCTCGATTTCAGATCGCCAGACGATTACGATGCAGGCGGGAGTTCTCGATAATCTCGACTGGGAACTTAACAACGATTTGTTCGAGCGTACTGCTCAGGCCGGAGAAATGTCTGGACAACCTGCTTATGGATTCCGCACGTCATGGTCCCATCGTGTGCAACAACATCTGCTGAGCTTCGGTGCTGCCGGATACTACGGGCGCCAGAATTGGGCTTGGGACAGATTTGTCGACGCCTGGGCGGGCATGGCCGATTGGCAAATCCCCATCCTCCCGCGCCTTCAGCTCTCAGGTGAGTTTTACCGAGGTCGCGGAATTGGGGGTCTCGGGGGCGGCATCGGGACGTCCGTCGTATACAGTGGCAGTGCTCCGTACAGCCCACTGCGGGCTTTGAACACGGCGGGAGGGTGGTCACAACTTAAGTTTCAACTCACCCCGAAAATTGAGTTGAATGGTGTCGTTGCACAAGACGATGCTTTTGCCGGCGACATCCGAGGGTTTGCCACCGACCAAAACAACGGCGGCTTGATTTTCGGGCGGAATCGCGGAGCTCTGGGCAATGTCATATTCCGTCCTCGATCAGATCTTGTCTTGGCTGCCGAATTGAAACGTCTCCGCTCGTTCCCCGTCTATAGCGGTAGCAATTCGATTAACCAGGTAAATCTCGCTCTGGGAATCCTGTTTTGAGGCTACGATCAATACAATTCGCGACAACGCCGGCTTTGCTACTCGTGTTGATGAGTACCCTGCATGCTCAGGACACATTACGTGGACATGTCGACTTGACCAAAGGGGGACGCCGCTTGAAAGACTCCTCGCAAGCGGTGGTATGGCTGACTCCGGTCGGTGTTGCCGTACAGACGCCAAAGCAAACGCACGTCCCGCAGCTTGTTCAGAAGAACAAGAGCTTTCATCCTTCCCTGCTCGTTATACCAGCCGGTGGGAAGGTGGAATTTCCCAACCACGATCCGTTCTTCCACAACGTTTTCTCGCTGTTCGAGGGCAAGCGTTTTGATCTTGGGCTGTACGAGAGTGGAACCACGCGCTTCGTCCAATTCGACAAGCCTGGAATCTCATTTATCTTTTGCAACATTCACGCGGAGATGAGCGCGGTAGTGATTGCGCTGGCAACGCCTTACTACGCTATGTCCGATGTACGTGGGGATGTCTCAATCCCCGATGTCCCTCCAGGCCGATACCAGTTGCAGATCTTTCATGCCGGTGTCGCACCGGACGCGCTTCGTGCCACGGCTCGGGAGATTACGATTGCGCCAGGTCAGACAACGCTCGGTACATTTGCGCTAGCGGAATCCGATGTCACCGTCGCCCATAAGAACAAGTATGGGCGTGATTATGATCGGCCTGATCCCGACGCCCCGGCATATGCCAGGCCTTAGAGAAAGGTTCGAAGCCAAAACCGGTTGACGGGGATCCTCGATTTCCGGAATCCTGCCATTAAGGAAAGGCGTGCCATCCGGCACGCCTTTCTCGCCTCTATCATTCACTTCATTTACATCAACTTGCAGATCGCGTCCTAGCGGTGACCACTATGTCCGCCGCTGGAGTGGCCTCCGCCTCCGCCACCGGAATGACCACCACCACCTCCGCC
>Ga0126373_10000066_pt1 | contig 91252 bp, 79 predicted proteins | sample PanSoiMetPlot_11_FD_92545 | JGI IMG/M metagenome (GOLD analysis project Ga0126373, IMG submission 92545) | Tropical forest soil microbial communities from Panama - MetaG Plot_11 | ecosystem: Environmental > Terrestrial > Soil > Tropical forest > Bulk soil | place: Panama | collected 2016-02-17
CGAAGTGGCCAGCGCCAATGGACCTGTCGGCCTGATGCTGTACACCTATAATCCGCAGAGTCACCAATGGTATGTCTATTTCGCAAACCGCAAGGATGGCAAGTTAGGGCTGCCGAATGTGGGCGAATTTAGGAATGGGCGGGGTGAGTTCTTCGTGCAGGACACGCTCAACGCCAAATTGCTGCTGAACCGCTATGTCTGGTCGCAGATAGCCTCGAGCTCGCCTCACTTTGAGGAGTCATGGTCGAAGGACGGCGGACGGACGTGGGAGCTGGTCAGGATTGTAGACTTAGCGCGGGCCAGCGACGAAGCGGGCAATGCGCGGCCGACTGGGAAGTGAACGGGAGCGCCCAGCAGACGCGGGTCAACCAGGATGAATCTACCGAAGGGCGCTTTGCGAATGGAGCGTTTCAAGCAGTAACCGCCAATATCTTCAACGGAGGCGTTGCCCCAGACCGGTCTTCTCATCGAAGGCGACTAACTTGTAACCCTTTGGTTACGAGTGATATGGGGATTTATCGCCAAATACCGGATGACGCCCTGGGGATGCACCTACCTTCAGAAGGGAAAAGCCGCCTGGACCTCAGGCGGCTTCAGTTCACATGGGTCTTTTTTAAGGCGTTCGCACAAAGCCGTGAGATACAAAGTTAGAGTCGGAATACGATCCCATGACCGCACCTGATGGGCTAAGGCTAATAGGACTTGTCCCGCTTGCACCGGGTACGTCGAACGTAACCATCGTGCCGTCAGCGGCCCGCACAAAGCCGTGAGACACAAAGCCCGAGTCAAAATACTGTCCAGTCACGGCACCACTGGGATTCGAGCCCGCGGGGATTGTCCCCTGAAAGGCCCCCGTTCCCGCCTGCAACACATCAAATGTAGTGATCACGCCATCCGCGGTGCGCAGGAAGCCGTGATTCACATTATTCGAATCGACATAATTTCCCGACACCATACCATTCACGTTAATCGCCTCGGGAAAAGTGCCCTGGCCAGGGCCTGTTCCCGCACCCGGCACGTCGAAGGTAGTGATCATGCCATCAGATGCCCGTAACGCAGCGTGACCCACGGAGTTGGCGTCGAAGTATTGCTCGACGACGGTACCTGCCGAATTGATGCCTAACGTGTCTGGGATCACCGAAACGCTGCCCGGCGGATCGAAGGTGGCAACCCTTCCGTCCGCTGAGCGCACGAAGCCGTGACTCGCGAAATTGGCATCGATATAGGCCCCCGACACTGTGCCCGCCGCATTAATGGCGGCGGCAATGGTGCCCTCGCCACGGCTTGTTCCCGCGCCCGGTGCGTCGAAGGTAACGAACTTGCCGTCGGGACCGAGTGCGTAACCGCGCCTTACGTGGTTGGTATCGAAGTAGAATCCAACAATCCTGGCTTGAGTCATGCCAAGGGCTTGAGTACGTAACGCCCCGGGCGCATCAATGGTGGCAAACTCACCATGAGCAGTCCGCACGAAGCCATGAGTCACGAAATTGGCGTCGACATAGTTTCCGACGATGGTCCCCGCAGCAGTCATTTGGTTCGGCAGGGTGGCCAGAACCGCGCCCGGTGCGTCAAAGGTGATGAATTCGCCCTGTGCATGCAGCCGCGGAGCTGAAGACAGGCTGGCGAAGACAACGAACATCAATAGGCTACAGCGCCTCATATACTCCTCCTTGGAATCGATTGGTTTTGCTGGCGCAGTGCGGCAACATGAATCCACTTGACGGCGTGCAATTGAGCTTTTGGATTTCGTAGTTGAACCGCATCTGCCGGCCGCACCGCCGATCCGATGTGCTTCAGGCCTTGTCTTGCCTTAGCAACGTTCTCTTGCTTCTGTTCCACGGACACGGTTTCGAAATTTCCGCCTCAATTTGCTGGTCCCTGACAATCCCCGATCACCGCAACTGGAACTCAACTGTTGCTGACCGGCGTTCTCGCAAGCTTGCGCCTTGGGTTCGCCATTTTCGCTGTTGACGAGTGCTATGGGGATATTTCGTCAGTCGTGACTGTCGTCACTGACCCTGGCCGCTTCCCCAGAAGACAATATTTCCAGCATAATTCTCTCGTCTCCTCGAAGAGTTTCCCAATAGTTGAGCGCATACTCCCCGAGGCGACTGAAGCGACGTTCAAAACTCTTGTTATTGATTTTCTAATGCGGGATAGCAGGAGGTCGAAATCATGTTGGCAAGAGTACTCGTGGCGAGCTTGATGATAATTGTCGCTTGTTCATCCGGTTCCTCGGGCCAACAACAGCCTAGGACGACGGCGCCAGCTACCGAAGTGCAAGAGTTCCCCGTGGTCTTCCAGAAGAGCGTGACAGCGGGGAAGACGCCGGTCGGAACGACAATTCAAGCCCAACTGTCGATGGCTACCCTGCTCAATGGAATCGTCGTGCCACAAAATGCGACGTTCTTAGGGGAAATTGTAGTGTCTCAAGCTAGGACAAAGAATCAGGCTTCGAGACTGAGCCTGCGGATGAATTCAGTGAGTTGGAAAAACGGATCACCCCGGGTCAAGGTCTTCCTGAGTGACAGGTTTTCCCCCCGCATCCCGGAACCTCAGTACTTGCAGCCTGGGAAGAGTTCCTTTCACGGGCCGGAGGTGTTGCATCTCGCGACCGCAGAACCTTGGGAAAAGATCAAGGACGTAGACAGCGAGCGCGCGAGCGATGGAGTGATTACCTTGGTCTGCAAGCAGCACACGGTGAAGATATATCGCTACATAATGTATGTGTTGACCACGGCTGATCTGGCTCAGACTGTGAAATAGAGTCCCATATCAGCTTCTTCACCTCAAGACGGCTGAAGTTATCAGGCGATTTAACTTGCGTTGGGTTACGAGTTAAATCGAGATGTTTACGGCAGCAACGGAACCATCCGTTCGGCGACAAAATCGTCTTGATTCCAAGTCTCAGTGGAGATGGCCTAGGTCGAGGTTTTCACTCCTTGGAGATCATGAGGTTCGTGAGCTTCCACGGGTTCTGATAAGTCTCGATCTCGATCTCCTGTTTCTTTTTGTCCGTGGTCAGTTTGCATGCCGGCAGCACAGTGCCGGAGCCTTTACCGTCAGGCGTGAGGATCAACTCGATCGCGCCCACGCTGTAGTCTCTTGAACGTGTTCCCTGGTATAGCTCCCCGAAGGCAATGTTGCGATCGGTAACGAGACGGAGTCGGCGCCCGTTCTCGGAGGGCAGTTCGATTATGTACTTGATGTCGTTGCCTACGCCTCCGCTCGCAAATCTGATACGGCCTTTGGGTTTCATATCCTCGAGGACACCGACAAGGCCATCCTGGCCCGAGCGCGCAAAGGCGTCCAGAAGGGCTTTTCGATCATCAGGGGTGGAATACTGCTCGATAAGGATGTTGACGCTGTACGTCTTGCCCATTTGCGTGCTCGTCCCCATAGCAGTTGCCTGAATCGTCATGCGGCCCTGAGCCTGGGCCATTGCGCCGACGCACGCCGACAATAGGCAAAAGCAGACCACGAGGGTGCTATGGAAAGGGCTATTCATCGTGCGCATGTTCGTCTCCTTGTTCTGACTTCTCAGCTCGCACGTCAAGCCTAATAGACATCAAGACATCTGAAAACTGCCCTCGAAGGGCTGGGGGTTCAATGAAACTTGGGCTTTTATCTTCCATAGAAATCGTACACGGTGTCACGAGTGCAATACTCTACGACGAATCGTGCGCAACTTCTACGACGATTGGCGTAATCAGCCAGTTACACTCATTGACCGTACTAGCCTGAACGCCTCAGGACTAGGCCTACGCCGACGGCGGTGCGCCTCAACCCGCCCCGAAATAGAGTAGAAATAGAGTAAGAAGACGGGGCAAGCCCCGTCTCTACCAAGTAGATGAAGACCTCTGAGGCATTCCGTGACACTTCTTAAGGGTAAGCCGCGTCCTTTACCGTTGACTTACGGCACGGCTGAAGTCGTGCGCTAGGACCAAGCTGCGTTACGAGCGGCGGACGCCGATGCCCGGTACGAAGCGATTTGCGGCATGAACCGGAAGCGGCGGGTGCGGGAGCCGGAATACAGGCGTCGGGAAGAGGGAAAAAAGAGACGCTGCGCGGGGCAGCGTCTCGCTTCAACCAGTGCCACGAAAGTTCGGTCGACTGGCGGCGTACCGCCCAATCGTACCGGCAGCGGCCGTTAGGCCAGAGCCTGTTGGGTCCCGGCGCCGGCGGCCATGACCGCGGCCGAAGGCCGGTGCGGAAGATTGGCATGGGCGAGGTCGCCCGGCGTCTGCGCGGTTATGCCCGCATGTACGTGCACTACGTCGGCGATGGCATACCAGTCGCGGGAGAGCTGTCCCACCTGCTTCGCGTTTACCTCGAGCGTGAGAACGACGGAGTGATCGTGCTCGGAGGGTTCGGCCTGCACGAAGGGCATGTCCAGTGCCCGCCGCGAAGCAGCGTTGAGGATGCGCATCAGGGTGCCCTGCGTGTTGCGGTAGCGAATGTGGAACGTGTGCATGGTAGATCAGCTCCTAGCTCTCCGCTGTCAGCTCTTAGCTGTCAGCGTTCAGTTCATTCTTCCTCGTACAGCATTTCCGACAGCGCCGCGCCGGCGGGCACCATCGGGTAGACGTTAGCTTCCGGATGGCAATCGAACACCAGCAGTTCGGGCTCGGGCGATTGCAGGAAGCGGTCGATTTCATTAGCGGTTTCTTGCGCAACCGGGTACTCGCGCATCTGGTCTTCGTTGAGGCGCTGAGCGTGAATGCGATACGCCTTGGCAATCTCGACGAAGTCCGGGTTATCGCTGAGATCGGTTTCGGCATAGTTGCGCTGGTAGAACAGCTGCTGCCACTGGCGCACCATGCCGAGGTACTGGTTGTCGATGATGATCATCTTCACGGGCAGGCCCAGGCGCCGAACGGTGGCCAGTTCTTGGATGTTCATCTGGAAGCCGCCATCGCCGGAGACGCAAAGGACGGTGGTTTCCGGTTGGGCGAGCTGGATGCCGATGGCGGCGGGCAGTGCGAAGCCCATGGCGCCCAGGCCGCCGGAGGTGACGAAGCCGCGAGGCGAGTCGGAGTGGAAGCGCTGCGCCGCCCACATCTGGTGCTGGCCCACATCGGCGACGATCACGTTGTTCTTAGGTAGGCGGCTGAAGACTTCGTCGAGGAAGCGGATAGTCGGCTGGGCGAGGCCGCGCGGGTCGAGCTCGGCGCGATCGGATCCGCAGGCGACCGAGCGCCACTGCGACCAGTCGGGCAGCTGCGCGTGATTCAGCTCGGCGTGGAAAGCCGGGATGGTTTCGGCCAGGTCGCCAATCACCGGCAGCTCGCAGGCGCGGACGCGATCGAGCTGGCCGGGATCGATTTCGAAGTGCACGATCTTGGAGTCGGGAGCGAAGCGCGAGGGATCGCCGGTAACGCGGTCGTCGAGACGTGCGCCGAAGACCAGGAGCAGATCGTTTTCGTGCAGCGCCATGTTGGCCGCGCGCGTGCCGTGCATGCCGACCATGCCGAGGTAATAGGGAGCGTCAGGATGGATGGCGCCGAGGCCGTGAACCGTGGCGAAGGTCGGGATGTTGAGGCGGTCGAGCAGGCGCCGCAGGTCGTCGATGGCACCGGAAAGCTTGGCGCCCGCGCCCACCAGGGCAACCGGCTTCTTCGCCTTCTGGAGGAGCGCGATCACCGTGTCGGTGAAGGCCGGCTCGGCCTTGGCATCGGCGGTGCGAGCGTGCGGCGTGAATTGCACCGGGCCCTTGAAGTCGATGCTGGCTTTGAGCAGGTCGGTCGGAAGATCGATCACCACCGGGCCGGGCCGTCCGCTGCGCGCCCAGTAGAAACCTTCGGCAAGCACGGCGGGAATCTCGTCGATGGTTTTCACCAGGCGGCTCCACTTGGTCATGGAGAGGGTCATGCCGAAGACGTCGGTTTCCTGGAAAGCGTCGGAGCCGATGAGCGGGCCGCGCACCTGGCCGGTGAGGCAGACCAGCGGGACCGAATCCATCTTGGCGTCGGCGATGCCGGTGACCAGGTTGGTGGCGCCGGGGCCGCTGGTGGCGATGGCGACTCCGGTCTTGCCAGTGACGCGCGCGTATCCTTCGGCCGCGAACACTGCTCCCTGCTCGTGCCGAGTGAGAATGTGGCGGACGCCGCTGCCCTCCAGGGCGTCATACAACGGCATGATGGCTCCGCCGGGATAGCCGAACACGAGGTCGACTCCCTCGGCGCGCAGACAATCGAGAACGATTTGAGCCCCTTTACGCATTCACAACCTTTGCTTCGTTCTCGGGCTTGGGTTGGGATTTCTTGGCTTCTTTGGGAAGCCACGACATCATGCCGCGCAACTTGGCGCCGACGATCTCGATAGGGTGCTGCTTCTCGGCTTCGCGCAGAGCGGCGAAATTCTTGCCGCCGTTTTTGTTTTCCGCGATCCACTCGCGGGCGAAGGTGCCGTCCTGAATGCGGGCCAGGGTTTCTTTCATGCGGGCGCGGGTTTCATCGCCCACGATCTGGTTGCCGCGCGTGAGGTCGCCGTACTCGGCGGTGTTCGAGATCGAGTAGCGCATGCGGCCCAGGCCGCCTTCGTAGATGAGGTCGACGATCAGCTTCATCTCGTGCAGGCACTCGAAGTACGCGACTTCGGGCTGATAACCCGCCTCGATGAGAGTTTCGAATCCCTTCTTGATGAGCGACGTGAGGCCGCCGCACAGAACTGCCTGCTCGCCGAACAGATCGCTTTCCGTCTCCTCTTTAAAGGTGGTCTGGAGAACGCCCGCGCGGGTCGAGCCGATGCCGTGCGCGTAGCAGAGCGCGAATTCGTGGGCGCGGCCCGAAGCATCCTGATGAATGGCGATCAGCGACGGCACGCCGCGGCCTTCGGCATAGACGCGGCGCAGCAGGTGGCCGGGACTCTTGGGCGCGATCATCACGACGTCTACGTCGTTGGGCGGCTGGATGGTCTTGAAGTGAATGCTGAAGCCGTGCGAGACCCCGAGGATCTTGCCCGGATGCAGGAAGGGCTTGATGGCGGCGTCGTAGAGCTCGGCCTGGGTCTCGTCGGGGGTGAGGATCTGGATCCAGTCGGCGCGCTTGGCCGCTTCGGCGGGCGAGACGACGACCATGCCGTCGGCGCGGGCTTGCTGAGCGGAGGGGCGGTCGGGGTCGAGGCCGACGATGACTTTGTATCCGCTGTCTCGCAGGTTCTGGGCCTGGGCGTGACCCTGGCTGCCGTAGCCGAGGATGGCGATGGTCTTGCCCTTAAGGGCGTTGGGATTAGCGTCGCGCTCGTAGAAGATAGTAGCCACTAGAAGACCTCTTTCCAAAGGCGAGGGAAGGAAGGCCCCCGCAGGTTAAGACCGACCGGTCGGTCGGTGGGTGACACATATCCTAGGGTTTGCTTGGCCTCAGTGTCAAGGGGCCGAGTACCGAGCACTGGGTACCGAGTGCCAAGGGAAGCAAGGGGTCGCGGACCGAGCACCGGGGCCGGACGGTCGGTTGGGGTGAGTGCAAATTTTGGTTCGGCTTCCGGCAACAGATCGACTCCTGAAAAAAGCGTCCTAAAACACGAAACCCACCGGCCATTTTTGGCGGTGGGCTCTGAAACTTGCTGAAACTGTTAGGTTTCTATATCAGTGAGCCCTCCCGGCCAAGGCTAAGGAGTCGTACTCGTACTACCCCTACTACGAGGGTAATTCGAGTCGACTTGCGGCCAGTGGGCATGATCAGAAACAGACTCCACGGAGTGGAGTGCAGTGACGGTAGCAAGGAACCTTGGGAAGTGTCAACAGGATTGTTGGCGGGGAAGGCAACACGAAGGTGATGTGGGCCGGATCACCGCAGTGCTGGGGGCGTTGCCAGCGCTCCCGTTCGCCTCCCTAAAAAGTTTGGGCGTCGTCATGCCTCAGTTCGCGGACGGATAGAGCAAGCGGCTGAAGGGGCCTGGAGGAACTCGCGGTGAGTGCGGCGGGTTTCCCTAAGCACTCTAGCCGCGCCAGTTCAAGGTTTCACCCGATGGGGCCTTTCCGCACCGCGCAGTTAGAGTCAGCGGCGTGGAGGTCTTCAATGACAAGACTTAGAATTGCGGCGGGGCTGGTGGCACTGATTTGTGTGTGTGGAACTTTGACGGGAATCGCGCAAGAGACGGACAACTCTCACGCCAAGACCCGTTCGATCAGCGGTTGTCTGCAAAACGGGGACAATTCGCACGAGTTCAAGCTGATTGCCAAAGACGGCGGCAGGTGGGATCTCAAGAGCGACAGCGTGAATATGGAAGAACACGTCGGGCACATGGTTAAGGTGACCGGCGTGGTCAGCAATGCAACCGCACACAACATGAAGGAGGACATCAAGAAGGGCGTGGATAAGGATGCTAACGAGACTGGCGACATGACGGTCACCAATCTGACGATGATCAGCAAGAGCTGCCCCAAGTAGGTTAACCGGATGCGAGGGCGCGGTGAGCGCCCTTGCCCGCTTTCCGCAGTTGCTTCCCTCTTGTAAGACCAGCGCGAGACATTGCAGCAGGTATCCGAGCGGGCGATCAGGATCGCGCGAGTCAAGGCGATCGTGCGGCCGGGCCATGGAGGCGGCGCTCTCCGGCTCAAGCCATGTAGGCCGAGATCCAGCGGCCGACTTGGCGGCTGACGAAGATGACGGCGAGGGCGACCGCCAGATGCTTGGTCACTTCAGAGAGCAGGCTGACGTTGCGCTGGCGGGCGAGCAGGCAGGTGAGCGCGCCCAACAGGATCATGCCCCAGCAGAAGCCAACCATCGAGCCGAAGTGGTGGTCGGGGCAGAAGACGACGATTCCAATAAAACTCAGACACACCAGCAGGCGGGTGCCGAAGTTGGCCAGGGTGCCGAGAAACACTTCGCGCTGCTCCAGTCGCTGGGATTCCTGATACATGTGAACGCTGAGCGAGTCGGTGAGATTGTCGGCGATGGCGGCAATCAGCAGGGCGCTGACCACGGTGGTCTTCTGGGCGTGGGCGGCGTCGAGGCCAGCAATGAGGGCCATGCTGGTGACGATGGCGGCGGTGCCGCCGAAGCTGATGCGGCTGGGTTTAAACATCCCCCTTTAGGGTAAGTGGGCGGCGGGCGGCAGGAAGTGATGGCGGTCACGGGCGTCGGGTCCGGTACCGGACGGCAAGGATCGACGCGGAGCGGGCGGCCCGGTTGTAATGTTCCCGCGGGAACACATCGTCATGACGGTGATGGGTGTACGATTATGTCATGACGACTAAAACGAAGAAAGTACAGCGGCGAAAGGGGCGGCCGGGGACGGGGAAGGGTAAAAAGCGGACGGGGGAGAGGTAGGGGATTGGGCCCCCGACAGTCGGGGTTGCCCAATTGTGCTCGATTGTTGCGTTCCTCGAAAGATCGGTGAACGTCCCGTCTGTCCGCATTTGAAAGTCGGAATCACTAAATTCTCGATCTGCTGGCTCAATGGAAAATTGCGGATTTAGTCTCCCCGGAGAAGTCTGCTATCGAGGGCTGCCGCGCTTCCTGGCGTGGAGGCAGATTTGCGCGAGCATTGCGGACCTAGATAGGGGCCACGGAGCGCGGGAGACGCACAGCACGAGCCTACGTCTCCCGCCTCTCTACTAATGTGCGCAACTGACATGGTTATTCCAGTCCACGAAGTCGCCTTGCGGGTTGTCCCTCCATGCCCACACGTGAAGCTCGAAGAACGGCGGTATGTTGAATCGATTTGGGCTGTCGACATAGAGGAATACTTGACCTTCCAAAACGGGAGGACTCGAGTTGTTCTGTAACCAGGTCGAAGCGGGGCTAATAAATTCGACGCCGACCAGCCTCAGGTGACCGTTCGGCGACGGCTCGTAGATCAGGGCTTGCGGGTGGTTGACATCGATTGTTCCGTTCAACAGACTGCCGTTGACATAGTGGATGCCCATCGCGCCGTGGTCGGGGCCGCTGACACAGCCCAGGAACGGGCCATAGCCGGCTGCGACGGCATTGTTGACGTCGAGATACTGCCTGGTCGCTTCGCGAACCATCTGAACGAGCTTGCTTTGAGCTTCTTGTCCGGTCGGCTCCGCTTTCTCCTGGGCCAAGCCAAACGAAGAAAGCACGAGCAAAGCAACCAACGGCAAGGACAGGCGCAAAGTGAAGAATTTGTTTTTCATGTTTTGACGCTCCTTATGTTTCTTGTGTGGCGATGCATAATCCCCTCGTCAAACCCCTGCTTGTGTCCGTAAGCCCCAAGAAAGCGCTTCTTAACCGTGTCAATTTCGCTGGGGGAAAGTCGCTGACCCTGCCTGCCTTATCTAGTAAGGCGGGAATCATTCGAAGGAAACCGCAATCACGGAATGAAAAAACGGAGTCGATAGCCCCTATCGGCCACTCGAAAGCTAGGTTTTTGGCCGTTTTCGTTGTAATTTATTGAAACTTCGGAGGCTTATCTGGATCCGTCCTCCAGCCATGAGGTCACGCAGTTGCTCCGAGCCTGGAGTGTCGGTGACGAAACGGCTCTGGAAAAGCTGACGCCACTGGTGTACCGGCAATTGCACAATATCGCGCAACGCTATATGGCGGGGGAACGCTCGGGCCACACGCTGCAAACCACGGCCCTAGTCAACGAGGCCTATCTGCGGTTGGTGGATTGCCAAAAGGTGAACTGGCAGGATCGGGCGCATTTCTTCGCCGTATCAGCGCAGTTAATGCGGCGCATTCTCATCGATTTCGCCCGTTCACGCGGTTATTTGAAACGCGGAGGTGCGGTTGCTCACATTTCTCTGGAAGAGGCGCCATCGGTGTGCCACGAACCCGATGTGAATCTCGTGGCCCTGGACGATGCCTTAACGGCATTGTCTGCAGTCGATGAAAGGAAAAGCAAAGTTGTGGAGCTGAAATTCTTCGGTGGGTTGAATGTGGAGGAAACGGCGGAAGTCTTGCACGTTTCGAGCGATACCGTGGTTCGGGATTGGAAATTAGCCAAAATGTGGTTGTTGCGGGAATTGAACCAGAGAACCGGTCATGAAGCCTGAAGTCTGGCGTCGGGTTGAAGAACTCTGTCAGCGGGCTTTGGAACTGGACGCAAGCCGCCGCGCTGAATTCCTCCAATCTATTTGTGGAGGTGATGAGGAACTCCGCCGCGAAGTGGAGTCGCTGTTGGCTCACGAGAAAAGCGCCGTGCAGTTTATTGAGTCTCCGGCGGTGGAGGTCGCAGGCAGAATCCTGGCCAACGAAGCCCCCAGGGAAAGCGGAAAGAACCTTATTGGTAGCACGGTTTCCCACTACCGGGTGATCGAAAAGCTTGGCGGTGGAGGAATGGGCATTGTATACAAGGCAGAGGACATCGACCTCGGTCGCCTGGTGGCTCTTAAATTCTTGCCCGACGAGGTAGCCCACGACACTCAGGCTCTGAGCCGCTTTCAGCGCGAAGCCAAGGCTGCCTCGGCGCTGAATCATCCCAATATTGTGACCATTTACGAACTGGGGCACCTGAACGACACGCACTATATCGCAATGGAGATGATTTGCGGTGTGACGCTGCGTTCTTTGATTCGTTCCGGGCCACTGCCTTTTCGCAAGGCGATCGCCATCGCAACACAGATTGCCGACGCGCTGGCCAAGGCACATGAGACGGGACTCGTTCATCGTGATCTCAAGCCTGAGAACCTGATGGTTGCTCCTGACGGCACCGCCAAGATCCTCGATTTCGGCCTGGCGAAACTACATGACCAGCTTCGCGATTCGGATGGTCCAACCCTGTTGGAATCGCTCACGGACCCCGGAACAGTCATGGGAACTTTGGGCTACATGTCTCCGGAGCAGGCAAACGGCGGCAATGTGGATTTTCGCTCCGATCAGTTTTCTTTTGGCGCGGTTCTTTACGAAATGGTCAGTGGACACGCCGCATTTCAAGGAAGAGGCAAAGCGGAGATCATGGCGGCCATCGTTCGCGACCGGCCGAAGACGCTGCACTCCATAAAGCTGCAGGCACCCGCACCGTTCTTCTGGATCCTGGAGCGATGCCTGGAAAAGGACCCGAATCAACGTTATGCATCAACCCGGGATCTGGCTCGCGATCTCGCGACAGTTCGTGACCTGCGCATTGATCCAGAGGCGGTGCACACTGTGCGTTGGCCGAGCAACCTGCCCCTACAGCGCACCGCCTTCATCGGGCGTGAACGGGAAGTCGCTAATCTTCAAAAACTCTTAAATCGCGATGATGTGCGGCTGGTCACACTGACCGGGCCAGGCGGCATTGGTAAGACCCGCCTCGCCCTGCAGGTGGTGGATGAGTTGTCGGATAAATTTGCCGGTGGTGTTTGTTTCGTTTCTCTTTCAAGCGTTACCGGAAACGAGGCGATGACCGCGGCAGTCACTCAGGCGATTGGGCTACGGGAGCTGCCCGGTGAATCGTCGCGCGAGACCTTGAAAGAGTATGTGCGTGGACTGGCCCAGCCGTTTCTCCTGTTGCTCGATAATTTTGAGCACCTTATATCGGCAGGTGCCGACATTGCGGAGCTGCTCACACTGAACTCGAACCTGAAGCTGCTTGTGACCAGCCAATCGTTGCTTCATGTTTATGGTGAGCATGAGTTTTCGGTGCTACCTCTGGCAGTTCCCGACCTGCAATCGGTTTCCACAGCGCCAGATGCACTTTCGCGTTTTCCGGCGGTCGCGCTTTTCGTGGAACGGGCGAAAGCTGTAAAGCATGACTTCGTGGTCACGAAAGAAAACGGGGCCGCCATAGCTGCCATCTGCGCCCGCCTGGACGGATTACCTCTTGCCATTGAGCTTGCCGCGTCCCGCATCAAGCTGCTTTCGCCCGCGACTATGCTGACGCGCCTGGAGTCGGCATTGAACTTGCTAACCGGTGGCGCGCGTGATCTGCCGCTCCGCCAGCAAACGCTTCGCGGGACCGTGAACTGGAGTTACAGCCTTCTTAATGCCGCTGAGCAAAGCTTGTTTCGGCGGCTGGCCGTGTTCATTGGAGGTTGCACTCTGGAAGCTGCGGAAGCCGTATGCAATACAAAAGCAGACCTTGGCCTCGATGTGCTCGATGGCATGGCTTCCATGGTAGACAAGAGCCTGACCCAGCAACTGGAGGAGGACACGGCTGAGACACGTTTTCTGATGCTGTCGACAATCCGGGAGTACGCGCTGGAGCGTCTGGTGGATAGTGGCGAAGAGTTTGCAACGCGACGTGCCCATGCGGCCTATTACGTTGTGCTTGCCGAGGAGGGCGGCGGAGAACTGACCAGCCATCCCGAGTGGCTTCAGCGGTTCGATGTCGAACATCAAAATTTTCGTGAAGCATTGGAATTTCTGCTCAGAAGCGGTGATACAGACTGGGCTATGCGGCTGGGTTCCGCCCTGTTTCACTTCTGGGAGACGCGGGAGCACTTTGCCGAGGGCCGCTCGTTGTTGGACAGGCTGCTCAAATTGCCGGGGGTGGCCCAGTCTAAAATGCGCGCTCGCCTTTTGTTCCAATCCGCGGTTTTAGCAGGCTCGCACGGCGGCTTCGCGTCGGCTCAGAAATTGCTAGAGGAGAGCCTGAAAGCTTGCCGCGACCTGAACGATCGCCGCGGAGTCGCCGTGGCGCTCAATGCACTAGGGGTAACTTTCCGCGATCGTGGAAATCTCGAGACTGCATGCTCCCTGTTCGAGCAGTGCGTCGCGACCTGGAGAGACTTGGGCAGTTCGGTGGACATGGCTCGTGCACTCAGCAATCTGGCCAATGTGGTCAGGTTGCAGGGCGACCATGCGCGTGCCCATGCTTTATATGACGAGTGCCTTGCCATTTTTTACGCCACCGGTGAGAGCACCGGGGTCGCGTGGACCTTGAATTATCTGGGCGACCTCGTCCAGGAGTCGGTTGATTCTGTCGCCGCTCGCTCTTACTACGACCAGAGCCTTGCAGCCTTCCAGAACCTGGGCGACGGCTGGGGCATCGCGAGCGTTCTGTGCGACCTGGCTCGGCTCAGTGCAGGGGAGAATAAACATCAAGATGCCGAACGACTTTATCGAGAAAGCATGAGAATGTTCCAGGATCTGGGCCATAAGCGTGGTGTCGCGAGAGTGCTGGAGTGCTTCGCTGTAGGCGCGGCGGCCCAATCCCGGCCCGAACAATCGTTACGACTCGCAGGAGCGGCCGCCGGCTTGCGTCAACGTATCGGCGCGCCGCTCATTCCGGCAGAGCAATCCAGATTGGAGAAAGAACTGGCACCAGCGCGCAACATGCTCACGAACGCCGCAGGCTTGGAAGCATGGTCGTCGGGATGGGAGATGTCTGTGGAGGAGGCGGTCCAGGAAGCGCTCGGCAACAAGGGCACGGCCAAGTCCTGATCAGAATTTCGTTTGCGTCAACCGGCGGTGCTGGGATCTATCATGCGGCGTACGGCAGATACCCGATTCACGGGGAATCCACCACGTCGACCATGCTCGCGAATCGTTTCCTCGTCCGGGGCCAGGTATACGCAATAGATCTTATCGCCAGTAACATAGCTGTGTAGCCATTTGATCTTCGGGCCCATGTCATTGAGGATGCCGACTGATTTTCTGGCAATCTCCCGGATTTCTGCATCCGACATGTTCCCCGCACCCGGAACCTCCCGCTCGATCACAAATTCAGGCATAGGCACCTCAACCACGTCATAGTAATCAGTTCTGCCAAGAAAGCCTCGACCAAACCGTCGAGCAGCATGATAGGACACAACCGCAGCACAAGTGAAGAGACAGAAAAAAGCGCAAAATTACGTGCCCTCAAACGGTGCAATCGCATTGCCGTGACTGATAGAAGCTCGCGACGACTCGATTCGTCGAGAAACCGGGGAATTCGCAACGAACGCGAATGCATGGGCACCGAAGATTATGCGGGCCAACGCCGTATCAATGAAATCTGCCGGCGAGCGTCCTAGTTCAACCAGACTTTCATGTCATGCAGATCGAGGCTGAGGACGGAGTGTTCGAGGAGGGCGTGTCCGACGGTGGCGTCGAACATGCCATCGGGGAGGTGGACCTCGGGGGTGGCGAAGTAGAGGGGAGCGTCCTTGGCGAGGACGGTCTGGCCGAAGGCCTGGGTGCGGGATTCGGCCTGGCGCATGTGGACGCCGCCGTCGGTGTATTTGAAGAATTCGGTCTTGGTGGTGTGGTCGGCCTGATCGAGGCGAAGCTTGGTGACCGAGGTCGGGTAGACGAGAAGCGTTCCGGAGAACAGGGTGTCGATCTGGGCGGTGACCGGTTCGCCGTTGACCGAGAAGCCGGTGGCGACGAGGATGGCGGGGCCTTTCCTGCCGAAGGTGGGTGTGGAGAGCGAGCCGCAGAAGCCCGGACAGGGCAGGGCGGCGCGCAGGGGAGCGGAAATGAGGACGGTATGGTTAGGGTAGTCGAGCGTGAGCAGGCGGTCCTTGAAGGCGCTGTAGGCGAGGGTACCGTCGGAGGCGGGAAGGCGGTCCTGGGTGATGAATTGGGAAAGGTCCATGACGCGGACTTTGACGTCGCCGAGGGAAGCTCGGCCGAGTTTCACGGCGGGGAGGATGGCGCTCTGGTAGGGAGCGGGCTTGCCGTCGCGGCCCGGGACCGGGGAGAGCGCGAGGCCGAGTTGCCTGGCGACGGCGGTGTCGAGGACGGAGTCGACATCGCCGGTGTCGAGGAGCAGGCGCAGGTGCCGGCCGTTGGCGGCGGTGACGTCGAGGCAAGGAAGGCCGGAGCAGGCGAGCATGGGTCCGCCATGGAGTTCCGGGGTTTGGAGGGTGGTGGCGAAGGCGCAGAGCAGAAGCGAGAGAGGGAGGAGGCGCAGCATAGATGACTCCAGCGAGTTGGTAGACGGTGGGGCGGGAGGGGTGGTTAGCAGGTTCGCCAGTACCTAGTACCTGGAGAAGGGGGATCTTTCACCGCAAAGGGCGCGAAGGGATCGCGAAGGGCGCGGAGGGGGAAACCACCAAGGGACACGAAGGGACAGGAAGGGGAATTCTGGCGGGGGTGAGAGGGCGCTGCATCACGAAGGGATGCGGTTGAGATCGTGGGAACGGGTCATGGGGCTTGCACTTGGCAGGGGAGGCGGGGAGTGGTTACCATGGCGGCGTGACTCGCGATACGACGATCGATGCCCGGCAGGATATTTTGCGGACGGCGGCGCGGCTGTTCCAGCAGCGCGGTTACGATGCGACGTCCATGAACGATGTGGCGGCGGCGCTCAAGCTGAGCAAGGGCGGCCTGTACCATCACTTCCAGAGCAAGGACGAGATGCTGTTCCACATCATGAATCACGCGATGGATATTACGGAAGAGCGCGTGATCAAGGCGGTGCGGGGCATCCAGACGGGGCCGGAAGAGCGGCTGCGGATGCTGATCCGGCTGCACATTGAGGTGGTGCTGAGCGTGCGCGACCGGGAGATCACGGTGATGCTGCACGAGAATCATCCACTGCCGCCATCGTTGCGGAAGCAGATCAACGGGCGGAAGAAGGACTATATCCACTTCGTGGAAGGGCTGATTGGCGACGTGCAGAAAGCGCGGGGGGCGAAGGGATCGGTGACGCCGCGGGCGGCGGCGCTGGCGCTGCTGGGGATGATTAACTGGATCTACCAGTGGTACAAGCCGGAGGGGCGGCTGCAGGCGCAGGATCTGATTCCACAGTACACCGAGATGTTCTTTGCGGGGGCGTTTCAGTAACGCAGTACCGCAGTACCGAGTACCGAGTACCGAGTACCGAGTTAAGGTCTCCGAGTCGCGGAAATCCGTCGCACTTCCGGTGTGCCTCAGGCAGTTGCTGCGGTTTGATGGGCAGCCGTCGGCTGCTTCTTCTGTTTCTCTTGAGGTGTTCATGTCCAACCACACTTTTTATGACTTGCTGGCGGTGTCGGCGGAGCGAGCGCAGGCGGGGAAGCTGTACCAGGAATTCTTGCGGGTGCCGGCGCTGAGTGCGGGCGTGTATGTGCTGGGGGCGGGGGCGACGGATCCGCAGAAGCCGCATAAAGAGGATGAGGTGTATTACGTGGTGCGGGGGCGGGCGAAGATGCGGGTGGCGTCGGAGGAGCAGGTGGTGAAGGCGGGGACGGTCATCTTCGTGCCGGCCGAGGTGGAGCACCGGTTCTTCGATATTGCCGAGGAGTTGGAGGTGCTGGTGTTGTTTGCGCCGGCCGAGAGTACCTAGTACCGAGTAAAACCTTTAACCGCAGAGATCGCTGAAGGCTCGCGAAGGACGCGAAGGCTTACCAAAGAGGACATACGGGAAAGAGTGTTTTGGAAACCACGAAGGACACGAAGGGCAGGAAGAGTTGGAGAAGGGATTGTGATCAGGTGGAGAGGATGGGCGGGGCGGGAGTCGTAGTGGAGGGGATGCGGGCCGAGGACTGGGGTGCGGTGGAGGCGATCTACCGGGAGGGGATCGCGACGGGGAATGCGACGTTTGAGACGGAGACGCCCTCGTGGGAGCAGTGGGATGCGAGGCATCTGCAAATTGCGCGGCTGGTGGTGCGGGACGAGGAGGGAGTTTGCGGGTGGGGGGCGCTAAGTCCGGTGTCGATGCGGCGGGTATATGCGGGTGTGGCCGAGGTGTCGGTCTACGTGGCGGAGCGAGCGCGAGGGCGCGGGTTCGGGAAGGTGCTGCTGGAGGGATTGATCCGCGAATCGGAGCGGCATGGGATATGGACGCTGCAGGCGGGAATTTTTCTGGAGAATGCGGCGAGCGTCCGATTGCATGCGGCGTGCGGGTTTCGGGCGGTGGGGAGGCGGGAGCGAGTTGGGATGCTGCGCGGCGTGTGGCGGGATACGGTGCTGATGGAACGGCGAAGCGCGGTGGTGGGGAGATGAGCGGCGGCTGGCCGGCGCGCGATCACTACTGCAGCAGCCGAAGCTGAGCGACACTGTGGTCGAACGCAATGGGTTCCCCCAACAAAGCCCTGTCTTTTTTTGCGCGAGGTGTCGGGTTTCAAGTTTCATTTTCGATTTCCTATATAAAGACTCGCCCGATTTATCTCCTGCGAAGGTGGAGTGACGGAGTTGGCCGGTTGAGGAATGCATAAGGGAGGTAGAGGGCGGACGGCCGTCTGCGACGATTCCGGAGTGCCGATGACAGGCGCGCAAGGCGCGAGTGCCCGCCATGGGGCGACGGGCGACTCCCGGACTCGGCGAGCACGAATCGCGAATGCCGAGTAAAATTCTAAGGATGCTCAGGCTCTGTGCAGACCCTGTACCCCAACGGAGCCCTGGGCAAATGCATGGGAGGAAATATGTCGCTACGGATTAATGACACGGCGCCGAACTTCACGGCGGAGACAACCCAGGGGCCGATCAATTTTCACGAGTGGATCGGGAACGGCTGGGCGATTCTGTTTTCTCATCCAAAGGATTTCACGCCGGTGTGTACAACGGAATTGGGGTATATGGCGGGGTTGCAGCCGGAGTTCGCCAAGCGGGGCTGCAAGATCCTAGGCCTGAGCGTCGATCCGGTGAGCAGTCATGGCAAGTGGGCGGTCGACATCGAGGAAACCCAGGGGCACAAGGTGACCTATCCGATGATTGGGGACCCGCAATTGAAGGTGGCGAAGCTGTACGACATGCTGCCGGCGGAGAGCGGCGAGAGCTGCGAGGGCCGGACACCCAACGACAATGCGACGGTGCGCACGGTGTTCGTGATTGGGCCGGATAAGAAGATCAAGCTGCAACTGGTCTATCCGATGAGCACGGGGCGGAACTTCGACGAAGTGTTGCGGGTGCTGGATTCGCTACAGCTGACGGCGAAGCACCAGGTCTCGACGCCGGTGAACTGGAAGCCGGGCGAGGACGTGATCATCAGCGGCAGCGTATCGAATGACGACGCCAAGAAGAAGTATCCGGGCGGGTGGAAGGCGCCGAAGCCGTATATGCGGATCGTGCCGCAGCCCAAGTAGGTCCGCCAGCCTGTTCAGGAACCGGGGAATTGCCCTGCAAACCAGCGTTTGCGGGGCAATTTTTTTGGGCGCGCGAGCCGGGCGCCATCGGACAAGGGGGCGAGGTTGATTGCTATACTGACGCCAAGTGTGGGGTAGCGCTATGAAGCCGCTTTCGAGGCTGCCGCTTGCCTTGGCCGTTTTCGCGCTCAGCAGTTCCTTCCTATTGGCACAAGACGAGGAGGCTCGTGGTCCGGCGCCGGATGGCGGGACCATCGAAATGATGCACAGCATCACGATCACGGCGGCGGCCCATGCGCCGTTCAGCGGCGTGGTGCGGACAGGATGGACGCAAACGCTGGAAGACGGCAGCACGGTGACGCGGGAGAATCATCGGGTCGTAATGCGAGATAGCGTGGGGAGGATTTTCCAGGAGCGGCGGACGCTGGTTGCCAAGGGCGGGACGGAGGAGCCCGAGCTGCGGCGCATTGAGATCAGCGATCCGAAGCGGCATATCAAGTACTTTTGCCGGGCCACGGATCATGTGTGCCTCGTCCATGGGTATGTGGGCCCGCCGACTGAAGAGATGGAGCCGGAGAACGCCGAGGTTGCCGGCAAAGTAACGATTACGCGCGAGGACCTGGGCAAGAGCAACATCAGCGGGCTTGAGGCTACAGGGACGAAAGAGACGCGGGTGATCGGGGCGGGGGCGATCGGGAACGACCGGCCGATTATGATCACGAAAGAGATCTGGTATTCGCCGCAGCTGCAGATGAACGTGATGGTGAAGCGGAGCGATCCGCGGCATGGAGTGCAGACGCTGACCATGACGGATGTAAGCCTGGCGGAACCCGACCCGAAGTACTTTCAGCTGCCGGCGGGTTACAAGGTGTTCGATCCGCGGATGAACCACGGGAGCCCGGGAGCGCCGCCGCAGGCAGCGGAGGAGTAGGGGCGGGCGTGTCCTCACGCAACGCCCGGAGCAGGTTGTGCGACGCTAGGCCGAGGCTCCTTTGGCCGGAACCCAGTAGACCTCTTCGCGCAGGAAGTCTTTGCTGAAGCCGATGCGCTGCAGAATGCCCTTGCCGTGTTCGATCATGGCAGGATGGCCGCAGAGATAGCCGACGGAATTCTGGGCGTTTAATCCCCACAGGTCCGTGTATTTACGGAGGAGGTCGTCGACGCGGCCGACTTCTCCGGACCAGTGTTCATCTTGCCACGGGCGGCTGATGGTGGGGACGTAGGTGAGCCAAGGGGCCTGGTCTGCGAAGGAGCGAAGCTCATCGAGGTAGCCGAATTCCCAGGAGCGGCTGGCGCCGTTGAGGATGTAGAGGCGGTGATCGCCGGCGAAGCGACCTTCTTTCCAGTCCTGGAAAAGGGTGCGGACATAGCTGACGTAGGGCGCGACCCCGGTGACGGTGCAGACGAGCAGGTGGTGCTTGCGGTCGCCGCTGAAGTCGAGGGTGAAGCGGCCCTTGGGGACTTTGCGCATGAGGAGTTCGTCGCCGAGGTGGAGGTCGTAGATCTGCGGAGTGAGTTCGCCTCCGGGAACGAGTTCGAAGAAGAATTCGAGTTCGTTCTCATGGGGCGAGGAGCAGATGGAGTAGGGGCGCTCGGAACGGCGGGCTTCGCCTTCCAAGCCAAGGGTGGCGTATTGGCCGGGGGTGAAACGGAATTCGCCCTCGTGACGCATACGGATGATCCAGAGCTCGGGAGCGAGGTCGAGCCGGCGTGTGATGCGGGCGCGATAATGTTTGTCGTCAGCGTGAGGCATCGTTCCTGCTTTTAAAGACTCTCCAGGGTTGGGAAAAGTTGCCATATATCTAGGAGGAGGGTGTGGCGGGAGCGGTTTTGATAGAGGGTGGAGCGCACCGGGCTGCCTGAAAGTACATGGATTCCCCGGTACACAAGACCAATCGGGCAATTTGACAGCCTGAGCTGGGGCCTCTATGGTTTGGGGATAGCATTTCGCTCCGCGAGCTTCACCACCCCAGAACGCTTGCGGATGCGGTGGAGGGATTCGAGTTATGCGGAAGTCCTGCCTCGGGGTGATCCCGATGTTGGTGTTTGGATGGATGGTTGGGTTGGTGTGCGCAGCGGCATCGCCCGCGCAAACCGCGGATGAGCTGGTGACGAAGTATGTGCAGGCGCGCGGTGGACTGGAGAAGATTCACGCGGTCCACACGGTGCGAGTGACGGCCACGATGGTGATGCCGAAGCTGGAGATCCCGGTCACCATGATGATGATGCGGCCGAACTCGGTGCGGATGGAATTCCAGGTACAAGGGTCCATCGGGGTGCGGGCGTTTGACGGGACCACGGGATGGTCGCAGATGCCATTCCTGGGGAATCCGCAACCGGTGACGATTACGGGAGCGGAACTGGCCGATATGCGCGATCAGGCCGACCTGGACGGGGCGCTGGTCGACTACAAGGCCAAGGGCAGCACGGTGGAGCTGGTGGGCAAGGAGAAGGTGAACGGCGCCGACGCGTACAAGCTGAAACTGACGCGGTCAAGCGGGAACGTGCGCATGATCTACCTGGATGGGAGCACCTACCTGGATGTGAAGGAAGAGGGGCATCAGAGCATCGAGGGCAAAGACCGCGAGGTGGAGACGTTGATCAGCGATTACCGCGACCTGGATGGATTGAAGTATCCGTTTGTGATTCAGTCAGGATTGAAGGACGCGACGGACCAGCAGCAAAAGCTGACCATCGAGAAGGTGGAGTTGAATGTTCCGCTGGATGCGGCGTTGTTTAAGATGCCGAGCGCGACGGGGACGGGGAAGTAGGGGGGAAGGTTCCAGGCTTCAAGGTGTCAAAGTTTCAAGGTTTCAGAGGTTCATTTTAGTTCGACGGATCTTGAAAACTCGGAATCGGCAGGGGTGATAACAACAACGGCGGCCCGGAGGCCGCCGGTTCTGGTACGGATACTGAGGACTAGAAGCGGTACATCAGGCCGGTGTTGACGCGGACGTTGTTCTTGTCGGTGACGCCGCCAAAGCGCAGCATCATCCAATCACATTGAAAGGCGCGAAAGGCGAGTCGCTTCTTGCCGAGGTCGATGCCGCCGCCGAACAGCATGGCTAAGCCGCCATCGCCGAAACCTCCGGTGGCGGCATGGGCGCCACCAAACAGGGCATGGGCGAACGGCGAAATTCCATTGCGATGGGTTGAGACGGTGGGGCCGAAGGTGTAGGTGTACATGTTCGATCCCGAACCGTAGACGCCACTGAAGTCGCCGGTGGCGGCGAGCCAGTGCGTGAAGTAGAAGTTCGCGGCTCCGTTCCAGCCATTTCCGTGCCAGCCTCCGTCGGTGCTGGTGAATTGATAGCCTCCGTAGACTTCGGGCCGGGGCGGTTCCTGCGCCATGCCGATGGCGGAAAAGGCGCAAATCAAGATGGCGATACCAATGAGATTTCTCATCCTGCCTCCTTCATGAGATCGCACCATTCCGTTCCGTCGCGGCTGGTCGCAGGGCTGGGGTCGAAGCGAGCTTCGCCGCGCGCCAACGAATTCCATGAGGTTTCGGATGCTGCCAGGTGCTGCGAAGAATTTTGACAACGGCACAGGGATGGCTCAAGTGACAGAAGGCGCAAGCGGATGGTAATGAGGGGAATGACTGACCGAGGGCCTACGGCGATGGTTACCCTGGTGGTTACCGGGCCATTAAATAGAGGAGGAGTGCTTCATCGAAATGCTGCGCTAGTAGTTTTACCAGTTGAAATCGCCGGGGAAGCATTCATGATCGGCGGGCTGGACAGAGCGACGGGTATGTGGGGAAGCGCCCGTACTCACCCGAGACCTCAGCGGTTCTCTCTCGCGGGTAGGGTGCTCTGTCCAGCACGCGGGACCCCCTCCTCGGACATAATATTTTGGAGCATCGCATATCTTTCAGCCATACGCCAAGAAGCGCCACAAATGGGTTGGCGCGGGCGTTGAGGCCGTAATCGAGATACTCAGTCGCCGGAATTCCGATAGTAGCTTCGGGGGCTGGGGATCAACTAGTGCAAGGCGGTACTTAGTCTCGCAAAAACGTTCAATCTTGACAGATTACGGGAGAGGCTTCATCTTGCAGTCTGAAGGAAGGGGTCTCGTGCATGAAACGGTCTCTACTGTATCTCTCGGCAATCGTCCTGTTTGGTGCAGTAACGCTAGCTGTGGGCCAGAATTCGCAGGGTCAGAACCAGGATGGCGGCAACCAGAATCAGGATGGGAACCGGACGCGAAGGGTTCCGGAACCGAGTGTCATCGGGGCTTTGGCTCTGTCAGCTACAGCGATCGGCAGCGGCTTGGCGATACGGCGTCGCAGGAAAAATTAACGTCCCGCTGAGGGCACAGGTTCGATTCGAATGCCACGGGCAGACAAGACTTGCCACCTGCTCGTGGCTGATTTTTTGCCTGCACAATCACGCGTTGCTGAGAGACTCCAGTTGCGTTTCTAAACCTGCAGGAAGGACTGTCAGGTTCGCGCTCTCCGCAAAGCAAGGCGGCAACCTGGAGGTAATCGGTTCGTTTCAGTGGTGCGTCGGAGCCAGAGGCAACGAACTGGGCCTTGCCGTAAAATAAAAAGGTAGCCGCGGAGGATGCCTCATGAATCGTTCCGATAACTCCGCTCTTTGGCCCGCGCTCCCGCTTGAGTCGTGGAAGGACACGTATGCCACGCTGCACATGTGGACGCAGATCGTCGGGAAAGTGCGCCTGGCCTTAACTCCGGTAGTGAACCACTGGTGGAATGTGCCGCTGTACGTTGATTCGCGCGGCCTGACTACTTCGCCGATTCTTTACGGTTCATCGCCGTTTGAGATCTGGTTTGACTTCCTCAAGGATGAACTGGTTCTACAGAAGTGCGACGGCACGCGCAAGAGCCTGCCGCTGGCGCCTCGGCCGGTCGCCGATTTTTACCGGGAATTTCTGGCAATGCTTCGCTCGTCGGGCATCGAGGTGAAGATCTGGCATATGCCGGTCGAGATCGCGAACCCGATCCCATTCGATGAGGACCGGGTACACGCAGCGTATGACGCGGATGCCGTGAGACAGTTCTGGCGGATTCTGCTGAGCGTGCAATCGGTATTTGAAGAGTTCCGCTCGCGATTCGTAGGGAAGTGCAGCCCGGTGCATTTCTTCTGGGGCAGCTTCGACTTGGCGGTGACGCGATTCTCGGGACGGCCAGCACCAAGGCGGCCAGGCGCAGACCGAATTACACAAGAGGCGTACTCGCACGAGGTAATCAGCGTGGGCTGGTGGCCGGGCGGGGGCACCATCCCGGGGCCGGCATTCTATTGTTACAGCGCGCCCGCGCCGGAGGGCCTCCGCGATGCGCCGGTGCGTCCGGTGGCGGCGCACTACGACACGCAGCTCTCGGAGTTCATCCTGATGTACGACGACGTGCGGAGCAGCGCGACGCCGGCAGCTAGGCTAATGGACTTTTGTCAGAGCACGTACGAAGCGGGGGCCAACCTCGCCAGATGGGATCGCATTGCACTGGAACGGCAGCCCATCCAGACGGTAGAAAGCAAGTCTGCATGACTGGACCGGCGGGTGACGGGCTGGGCTGAGAAAGAGATTGGCGCAAGCTCCGGGCGGGAAATCTCACCGGCAGGGGTCATCGACAGGCGGCAACATCTGCTGAGAAGGCCTACAGGCGATCGCGGGATCGACGCGACTCTCTGCTAAACTACGCGGCCATGAAAATGTTCCTGATTCGGGCCCTTTGCCTACTGGGGTTCCTGACGGCGCTGGCCGTCGCCCAGGATGTGATTCCCCTCTATCCCGGCACGCCACCCGGCCCGGCGCTGGGGAACTATCCCGAGAAAGAGTACTTCTCGAAACTCTGGGACGCGGAAGTTGTCGCGAATGTGACCAAGCCCAGCCTGATCGTTTTCAAGCCTTCGCCAGAGTTGAGAAACGGAGCCGCCCTGGTGGTGTGCCCGGGTGGCGGATTTATGGCGCTCTCGATCAACAACGAGGGTACGGAAGTCGCCAAGTACATGGCCGCGAGAGGGGTGACCGCTTTCGTGTTGAAGTATCGCATCGCTCACACCGGGGAGGATGCTACACAGGAATTCGCCACGCTGTTTGCGGACCGGCCGAAATTTCGGGAGATGGCAAAGAAGATTGAGCCACTGTCGGTGGCGGACGGGTTAGCGGCAGTTACTTATGTCCGGGAGCACGCGGCAGAATGGGGAGTCTCGCCAGACCGCGTCGGTATTATCGGATTTTCGGCGGGTGGGTCGGTCACTGCCGGAGTTGCCTTCAATTACTTGCCGGAAGGACGGCCCGCGTTCGTTGCTCCGATTTATGGGGGAGGGCCTCCCAGAGACGTGATCGGGATCAAGGGCGAGGAAAAGCTGAACGATACCTCGGTTCCCGCGGATGCGCCGCCCATGTTTGTGGCGGCGGCGACCGATGATCAGCTTGGCCTGGCGCCGCGGAGCGTTGCTTTATACCAGGCATGGGCGGATGCTCATAAATCCGCCGAACTGCACATGTACTCTAAAGGTGGCCACGGTTTCGGGATGCACAAGCAGAACCTGCCTGTCGATCACTGGATCGACAGGTTCACCGATTGGCTCGAGTTAGAAGGGTTTCTGAAGAAATGACGAGCGCGATTAGTTGCCGAGTACGGTTAGGAGCCTCATGAAAGGATTGCGACTCGCCGCAGTATTGATCGGATTCGCAACGATTTCCTTAGCAGCAGCCGGGCAAGAGGGATTTATTTCCCAGTGGCAGGATCGGGTTCGCTCGACCATGGCGGAACAACCGCCGTGGCCAGTTCCGCTGTTCGCGCCCGTTTCTCATGTTACGCAACTGTTTCGCTATGACGTCGTTCATCAGATCGCACCTGCCGGAACCGATACCTGGAACTACGGCTTCAGCAAGGGCTTCAATCTTATTCCCTGGTACAAGACCGAGGTGGACATCAATATTCCGCCGTACATCCAGCACAATTCGAGCGCAGCCGACGGTTTCGGCGACTTGGGTGTGGCGGTGAAATACCGGCTTGCGGCGGGCAACGCGGAGCACGGGAACTATTCGATCGCGGCGTCGCTGACGACGACGTTCCCTACGGGGAGCTATCAGAACGGGGCACGGCATGCCACGCTGGGGCCGACGTTTCATGCCGGGAAGGGATACAAGAATTTCGATGTGGTGACGAGTCTTGGGGCAACCTTGCCGACCGCAGACGGGGAGAGCATCGGGCGGCCGGTTGTGTGGAACGTGGTGGGGCAATATCGGATCCGCAAGATTTTCTGGCCGGAAATCGAGAACAATGCCACGTTTTTCCACGGCGGACCGAACGATGGGCGAGTGCAGAATTTTGTAAGCCCCGGCGTGGTGGTTGCGCCGCTCAAGCTGACCCGCGATCCGAAGAGCCGCCTGGCGTTCATTGTCGGCATCGGCGAACAGATCGCCACGACCCACTTTCACACGTTCAACCATGGGCTGATGCTGGATGGACGTTTCGTTTTCTGAGCGGGGATGCGGAACGAGCGACGGCGCTAAGGGGTGGAGTCCGCGAGCTGGATAGGTTCGGGAATGGGCTCGAGGGGCGGCGGTGTGGCTTTGAGCCGGGCCAGGTTGGCGAGCGTGAGGTGCCAGGCTTTCGGGGAGCGCTTGGTCCAGATCGGGGCGTTCAGGTTTGCATAAAAGGCGAGCAGGTTGTCGCGCAGCGGCGGAGTCATTTGGGCGAAGTTGTGGGAAGCCTGGTCGTTGAGCAGGCGCTCGTACGTTTTGTCGGTGAGCTGGTATTCGCCGGCGCGGGTGAGGTGGCCGGTGTCGTAGTCCATGTTGCTTAGCAGGAAGGTGGGGGACAGGGGCGCCTGCAAGAGGCGCTTGTAGTCCTCGACGGTAAGGTCGACGCTCTTGATGTACATGTCTTCGGTATGGGTGGTGGGGATTTTGAAGGCGAGCGCGCTGAACGGGCCGACCTTCGGAATGAGCTTGAGGAAGAGGGCGAGCATGCGGGCGCCGAAGCCGGGCTTGCGGTACTCACCATCCCACTTCTGGCGGTATTCCTTCCGGGAAAGATAAAAGAGGAACTTCTTCTTGTTGAAGTTGGGCGTGTCCCGGACGATTTCGTCCTTGCGGGCGAGGAGGGCGACGCGGGTCATCTCGGGGATGACCTGGCTGATGGCGCGGCGGAAGGTGCCGATGGCGAGGTCTTCGTCCGGGATGACGTTGTGGAGAGGCAGGTTGTAAGTCTCGAGGAAGGCGCGCTCGAGCAGAGGCTTGGAGATCTGGAAGCCGATGAAGTCGTGATAGCGGTCGGAGGTGTAACGGTTCTTGGCGACCTGCACCATGTCGAAGCCGAACTCGGTGCGGATGTGCGCCTTGGGATCGTCGGCGTAGGTGACCGACGGGCCGTAGCGGCGGCCGAGCTTGGGGAACTCCAGGGCGACGACGGCGTTGATGGTGGGGTGGCCGGAATTATCGGCGGCGTAGTGGGAGAGGGCGCCGAGAGCGAAGGCGTACTCGTTCAGGTCGGAAGAGTCATGAAGCATATTCATGACGAAGTCGCCGGTGCGGACGTAGTGGAGGAGATCGCTGAAATATTTGTTGCCGAAGGGGTAGTAGCCCATGTCGGCGATGAGGGAGCCGCCATAGGCGAAGGCATGAGCCTTGCGCAGGTCGTCGTCGGTGGCGTTGGGAAAGCGCTGATGGAGGAGGGATTCGATGCGGACCTGCCAGAGGAGATCGACGATTTCCTCGTGGGTGAGCACCGAGTAGGCGCGCCCGAAGCGCGGGATGAGAAGAAGAAGGGTTAGAAAAAGGATGCGCAGTTGAGTCATCGGAGAAATTGGGAAAGCGTCTCTGTTCCGATGCCAATTGGGTGGGGAGCGGCCGGGAAAATTTCCCGGCCGGCATTGGGTTTTGAGCGTCTTATTTTCCAACCACAAGTACGACAAAGGTGTCGGGCAAAATCGGCGGGCGGCCATGAGGATTCTGTGGGGTGGGCGCGGGGCGCGGGCCGAACTGGGCGGTGACGAGATAGAGGTTGTGGGTTTTAGGGTCGAGGGCCATGGTGCGAGCCCCAGGCTGGGTGGGGACATCCTCGGCGACGCTGTACTTGTCCGGGCCGTTAGATTGAACGACTGTGAGTTTGCCTTCTCCGGCCGAGGCGAAAGCGAGGCCCGTTTCGCTGTCGTAGGCGGTCGCATCCACGCCATCCCCCACGGGCGGATTGCCGACCTGCTGGCCGGTGTCGGCATTGGTGATCGCCATGATCTTGTCGCAGCCGGAAAAGAGGCGGCGATGGGCGCGGTCGATGGCGAGGCCGGTAGGTCCTTCGCAGCCGGGCAGCGACCACTTCTCTTTCACGGTGAGCTTGGCGGGATCGAGCACGTAGAGGGAATTCTTGTCTTCCATGTTCACGAAGATGGTGCCCTTGTCATCGGTCTGGGCGAACTCCGGCTTGCTGCCGAGCGGGATGGTCCCGACGACGGTTTCCTTCTCGGCGTCGATGGCAGTGGCATCGCCACCGTGGCCATTGAAGGTGAAGACGCGCTTGGTGGCGGGGTCGTAGAGGATGGCGTCGGGGCCCTGGCCGACGTTGATCTTTTTGGTGGTCTTTAAGGTTTTGAGATCGAAGACGCTGACTGTGTTTTCGCGGCCATTGCTGACGAAGCCCTTGCCGAGTTCGGGAGCGAGGGCGATGCCGTGGACGCCGGGCGTATCGGGAATTTCGCCGACGGACTTGCCGGAGTCAGCGTCGATGACGACGACCTTGGTGGCGCGCGAGATGTAGAGACGGCGGGCATCGGGATCGATGGTGAGATAGTCCCAGCCACCTTCGCCGCCGAGTTTCCAGGTCTTGATGACGTGATAGCCGGGCGAGGAAGCGGGGAAGGCAGGAGCGGCAGTGAGGGAGAGAAGCAGCAGCAAAGAGAGTCGTTTCATGTGGGTCCTCGTGCGAGAAGCGCGGGACCCACTATATACCTCCGATCCTGAAGAGAGCCTGAAGAGGGGAGACGCGGCAAGCCGCGTCTCTACAGGGCGGGCTTGAGAGCGCAGGTCATTTAGGCATGATGACGACTTCTTCCCTCGGGATGGCGTCGAGCGTTGCCCGATCGATACCCAGATGGGCGAGCACCAGTTCGGGCGGCGTATGAGTGAGCCATTCCGAAAGCGCCAGATCCTGATAGACCGGACTCTTGAACATCTCCAGAAACTCGAGGTCGGTCTTGCCGGTGTTTTGAATGTAGTGGGGCAGAGTTTTCTGGATATAGCCGACGTCTCCGGCTTGAAAGTCCATGGTGCGCGCCCGGCCCCCGGTGGCGAAGACGGTCATTCGGGCGGCGCCGCGGATGAAGTACTGCCATTCGTCGGCATTGGGATGCCAGTGCAGTTCGCGAATTCCGCCGGGGTGAACGGTGACGATGGCGGCGGCGAAGGTCGCGGAAACTTTGAAAGAGCGGGAATCGACGATGCGCACTTCACCGCCCTGCGACCGCTTTGAAGTTGTCTGCTGCGGGCGGAGGAAGGCGAAGTCCTGCGAGGATGGACCGAGGGAGCCGGCGGCGGCTTTCTGGTCCTCGGCCAATGGACCGGGAACCGCCGCCTGAAAGATAAACTTTTCCCTGCGCGGCATCTTTTCCATGGCCTGCGGGCTGACGCCGAAATTGGCGGAGAGCACATCCGTGGGCGTGTGGGCCATCCAGTCGGTGAGCAGCACGGTTTCGTACTCGGAGAAGTTGCCGTCGTCAAACACCAGCAAGAACTCGGCGCCGTCGGGATGGAGACCCTGGATGGAGTGGGGAATCCCAGTGGGGAAATACCAGAGATCGCCCTGGGTGACGTCGGCCACGAAGCTCTTGCCCTCCAAGTCAATTGCGGTGATGCGGGCATTGCCGTAGAGCATCAGCGCCCACTCGGCGGCGGTGTGCCAGTGCAGTTCGCGGATGCCCCCGGCGGTCAGCCGCATATCGACACCAGCGATCGACTTGGACACTGGCAGCTCGCGAACCGTGACCTCGCGCGACCAACCACCCTCCTGCATCCGTTTATGGGAGAGTCCGAAAGGATACTTGAAGGTTTGCACGCCGCCCGCGTCGGTGGGAGGCGGCAGGAAAGAATCCGGGTTTTGCGCATCGAGCGCGGGATTGCCCGGGCCGGGAGCGCTGGTGCTTCGGTCACTGGCAGTGGGGTACGGCTTCGGTTCCTGCCCCGGCGAGTGCGTGGCCGGCAGCATCCCGGAAGCCGCCAGCACCGCAGAACTCATGCCGAGGAATCCTCGCCTGGAACACAGGTCCTTTTTCATATCTTCGGACATTCGATCTTCCTTTCGGAACACGACACCCATTGTTGGCTGACGAGCAAGTGATTTCGCGAAGAAGATAAGACGCCGGCCGCGATTTCAGTCTTTATATCAAAACACAAATGTCTGGCAGGGAGGATTCGAGATTCGCTCTCCGGTGTTTGATATTGAGGTCAGTTCTTTTGGGGATTTCTTTTCGTTCGATGGTTTTCTCTTGTAGGATTCTGGCAATCCAAAAAGCGAGGTTGAACGATGAAGCGGTGGGCGGGGGTGTGGCTGGTGAGTGTGGCATGCGCGTGGAGCGCGGCGGCACAAACGGGAACGGCGGCGAAGGCGAATCCGGGAGCGCCGCCGCGAGTGCTGCTGCTGGTGCATCAGCAATTCCTGCCGGGGAAGGCGGGGGCGCGGCAGCAACTGCAGCAGCAGACGGCGCGGTCGTTTGATCTACTCGATGTTCCCGCGACGTGGATCGAATTGGAGTCGCTCACGGGGCCGCCAGAGGCGCTGTTCTTTGATCCGGCGGATTCGTTCGAGGGCATCGAGAAGGCAGGCACGGCGCTGGCGCAGCTCTATGGGGCACACATGGACCTGGCGCAGAGCCAGCAGCAGATCATGGAGCTGGTTGCGAGTTCGCGCACGGTGACCGCGGTGCGGCGGGACGATTTGGGATATCGCGCGGACAGCATTGATCTGAGCAAGGCGCGGTACCTGGTGATGCGGGAGGTGCAGGTTGCGTCGGGACAACGGCAGCAGTTCGAAGAGGCCGTGAAAGCGGCGGGGGCCGGCGCATCGGAGATGAACTGGGTGGTCTATGAGGTGAATGCGGGGATGCCCGAGGGAAGCTACCTGATGTTTGCGGCACTCACCGAGATGAAAGGGCTGGATAAGGATTTCGGGCGAAGCGGGCAGGGCTCGGCGGGGTTCTGGTCGCAGTTTCCAGGGGAGACCAATTTTTATGCGATTCGTCCGGACATGTCGCATGTGGCGAAGGAGTTTGCGGCGGGGGATCCGGGGTTCTGGGTGCGGAAGACGGGGCCGTAGGAAGCGAAGTGCGTCCGGGTCTGCTACTTGCTAACCGGGAAGGCGGTTGGCGGGCGGGGACGCCCGCCGCTCCATCAGGTCACGGGCGCCGGGAGACACAATAGAAAACGCCCGGCTTAAAGCCGGGCGTTGTTCGTAGATGCAATGTGTTCGGTCGGGCGTCGCGGATTGGGGACCGGCGGTTAGCGCGCGACGGCGGCACCGACATGCTTGTCGAGCGCCTTCTGGATCTGCTCCTTGGGGACGTAGCCGACGATCTGTTCCTTCACCTGGCCATCTTTGAAAACGAGCAAGGTGGGGATGCCACGGACGCCGTAGCGCATCGGGGTAGACTGATTGCGGTCCACATCCATCTTGCCGATTTTGACCTTTCCGGCGTATTCGGTGGCGAGCTCCTCAACGATGGGAGCGATGGCGCGGCAGGGGCCGCACCAGGTGGCCCAGAAATCGACGAGCACGGGCTTATCGGACTTCAGCACATCCTGATCGAAGTTCTGATCAGTGACTTCAAAAATTGCGTTTCCAGCCATTGAAATTTCCTCCGCTGAGCGTGGTCTGCCGCCCGGCACCGGGTTCCTCACGGGCAATGCCTGATTCCAGGAGGCGCCGACGCTTGCGAGCTGACTTATCGTAACACTCGGGTTAGATGCGCGGGGAGAGGGAAGGTCGCAGGGCGGGGTAGGGGCTTCCGGATTGGGGACTTGGGGCGGGGATTCTGGGTGCAGTTCAGGATTCGGGTGAGCTATGCGTCTGGCGGGCGGGGACGCCCGCCGCTCCATCGTGCAAGGCGGGTCATTGAGGGGCAAAAGTAAAAGGCGTCCTGAAGGTTAGTTCAGGACGCCTCGGCAGCCCTCCCCCAGAACTGCCAAACCACGAGTGGAGAATACGTCCCAACGGTAGAGGTGTAAACGTCACCTAAGTAACGGCGTGGTTTTGCGAGGTAACCGGGCGAGGCTTACGGAAGTCATCGCGGAAAGGATGGAGTCGCGATCGGGAAGATCCGGCTATTTGTTTGCCAGCAAAAGAGAAAAGCCGTCAAAGGAGTATTCGCGGCGGCCGTCGGTTACGGTCGCTTTTGCCTGTCGGGAGCGAACTTTTTCGACGGCCGATGCCAGGCGCGTGAGATTGTCGGGAGAGGCCACGGGGACATTGTGGGCAGGTAACAGTAACTTCAGCCGGCTGGCGAGCGGGGCGAGGCGGGCGACGGAATGGGCGTAGGCGGCGAAGTTGGTCTCGGGAGTGAAGAGATAGATTGGGCCGGGATAGAAGGTATCGCCGGTGAAGAGGAGGCCGTTCGCGCGGTCGAGCAGCATCAGGGAGTCGGGGGTATGGCCGGGGGTGAAGATGACTTCCAGGGTGCGGCCGCCGAGCTCGAATTTCTCGCCGTCGTGGAGAGTTTGGGTGGCGCGCCACGGACGGATGGCGTAGGCGTCGGGCTTCACGCCGGGGGGCAGGGCGCCGCAGATGCGCGCGGGAGCGAGAGCATCGCGCGAGTAAATGTTGGATTGTCCCTGGGCATTGTGGCGGGAGTACGGCAAGTCCTCATTGGCGATATCGGAGAAGTCGGCGTTGCCGCCGGTGTGATCGAAATGGGTGTGTGAGTTGATGACGGTGATGGGCAGCGTGGTGAGCCTGGCGGTAACGTCGCGAATGGGGGCGACGCCGAGGCCGGTATCGAAGAGGATGGCGTGCTTGTCTCCCAGGATCAGGTAGGAGATGACTTCCTCGAATTGATGGGGCTCGTAGATGGCGAAAACGCCGGGGCGAATGCGATAGACCTCAAACCATGAGCTGCCTACGTCGACGCGGTCGAGGGTCTTGTACTCGGGGCGAGGCAGGTTGCGGCACCAGTCGGGCTGGAGCGGTTCGCCGGATTGCTGCGCCAGGAGGGGTGCGGTGATCAGAAGAACGGCGAACGATCGAAAGATTGACGCGAGGCGGGAGGACAAGCCGGTCGTGTTCACTTGGGTTGATTGGATCACAACGGGGAACGGGAGAACAGGAGGAATTGCGGAATCGCCGGGCGGCTAGTTGCTCTTGAGCCAGGTGCGGCCCGCGTCGGTGGTGATCCAGGTCTCGTTGGTGGAGGTGGAGAGCTGTCCGTGTTGAGGATCGGCGAAGCGGAGGCCCACGATATCGCCGGTGAGTGCGACTCCGTTGGAAGCGGGGCGGACCTGAGTCCAGTGGGTGCCGGCGTCGGAGGAGTGATAGAGCATGCCAGCGAGGCCTCCGACCCAGAGGTTGTTGCCGAATGCGGAGAGCGCACGGAAGGTGACGTTTTCGACGACGGGCACGGGCTCCCAGGTGTTGCCGTCATCGCTGGAGCGCTGCAGTTGGCCCTGGCTGGAGAGAGCCCAGCGGGAGCCGGCGGCGAGCACGGAGATCTTGGTGTCGGTGTCGGCAAGCTCCTTCTTGGCGAGCCGTCCACCGGCGGCATCGGCAGCTTGCCGTTGGGCGGCGGAGCCTGCCTTAGCCTTGCCGGGAGACGCCGGAGCCGGGGCATTTGCGCTGAGAGCCACTGCGCCGCTGGTGACTTCCATGGCTTCGGATGCGGCTGGGGGACCGGGGTTGGCAGCGGTGGCTGACTGGGACGGGGCTACGGCCATGCGCGCCATGGCGGCGGATGCTTGACCGTGCGCCGAAACGCTTCCGCCGATGGCTGGAGCTGCTTGGGGAGCGGCTTCGGCAACCGTGGCATCACGGCGCAGGTTGGAGCCCGGGAAGGGGGCGGGCACCTGTCGGTTAAGAGCGTCGTGGGCGTGAGGCTCGGCCGCAGCGACGTTGCCAGTCGCCTTGGATGTGTCCAGATCTTTCAATTGCGTGTGATTGGGTCGACTAAATTTGTTCGCGGCAAGTTCGCCGTTGCGGGCCTCGTTCTCCGGGGAGGGCACGGGCTTGAGCTCAGCTTGCAGGCTGGCTTTGTCGGCCTTGGCTGCGGTCTCTTCTTTCGGCGCGGCAGGTTGCGGTGCCGCGGGAATCATGACGTCGACTTCAGAGTGCGTCGCGGCCGGCGGTTTGTTCTGGAGCAAGAATGCCGCAGCGGCGACTACGACGACGCAGGCAGCGAGCGAAGCCCAGCGCAAGACGGGCCCGCGCAGCCAAGAGTTCGATGGAGCGGGCGAGGACACTGCGGCCTGCGCCTCGACGGGCGGGAGCGCGAGGGCGAGCACGTCGCGACAATCCGCGCATTGCGCGAGGTGCGCGAGCACACGGGCGCGCTCCGGGTCCATGAGGGCGTGTTCGGAGAAGGCGGTGAGCACATTGGCGTCGGGATGGTCCGAAGCCGAGGGCTGGGCCTTCAGGCGATCGCGCACGAAATTGGGGATGTTGGTCATCGGTACATCAAAATCATCGGTACTTCTAGAATCAGGGCGCCGCGGAGGCAAACCGTGAGGCCCATATTTCCGGCGGAGACGCGGCAAGCCGCGTCTCTACCCCGTGCGTGGGGCTAGCCGCTGCCGTCGCCGGCAGGGGCTTCCACCTTCTTCTTGGAGAACGAGCGCTGGCTGGAATCTTGCGCCAGAGGTTCGCGTACGTTCAGATTGAGGTCGCGAATATCGACCTCAAACGCCTCCTCGGCCTGGCGGCGGCTCATGCCCTGCCGGGTAAGCGAGGTAAGTATCTGTTTCCTCAATAATTTAGTGAGCTTATCGAGTTTGCGGCTGATGGTGGATTCGTGGACTGACAACATGCGGGCGATTTCGGCCAAGGTCCGGCCGTCGAGGTAGTACGCGGCCAGTACAAAGCGATCCTCGGCGGGGAGCGCGCGCAGGGCCAGGTCGGTGGCGCTGGTCAGGCGCGGGTCGACGGTGGCGGCAGGCTCGGGAGTGGGCGCGGGGAACTGCTCGCCCTCCTCGCTTTCTTCATCGAGACTGACAAGGCGCTTCTGCTTGCGGTAGCGATTGACGTGCTCCTGCGCCATGACGGTGCGGAGCCAGCCTTCCAGCGATCCGCGGCCGGTGTAGGAGGCGAGCTTGGAGACGCGCTGGCCGTCGCGGCTGGTGACGCCGTAGAGATCGGCGTAGAGCGAGTCAGCGAGTTCGCGGGCGGCGGAATCTTCGCGGGCAATCTGCAGGCCGGTGTCGTAGAGCTTCTCGCGATAGCGGACGAGGAAGACTTCCCACGCGCGTTCGTTGCCCGCGGCGCAGGCGCGCGCGAGCACGAGCTCTTCGATGCGGAGAGTTCTGCAGAAGTCGCGGGTCTGCGACGGACTTGCGCCCGGGGCGTACTTGCGAACGATCTCTGAAAGGATGGAGTGCAGGTCGTCCCGTGTGACGCCGTACTTCTCGGCGCCGCAGGCAGAATGCAACTCGGCGACGAAGCTGGCCAGTTCGGCAGGCAGGCCTTCGGCGGTATGCGGCGCACGGTCCAAAGCAACTCCCCTCAGGGATGCTACTCCAAGTTATTTGATGCAAGGAAGAGGATCTTCCCCGTTCCCCTCACAAGTCAGGGTAGATGGGTGCCCCGGCAGGCACGGTGCGCTCTAAGCTGGGACACCCTTTTTTCTGTGGAGGGATTATGCACGCAGGGGTGCTTTGGGGGACATTACTTCTAGCCGTGGTAGTCGGGTGTGCAGTGGTAGGCGAGCGGGAGGCGGTGGCCGGTGACACCTCGGGCGACGTCTCAAGCTATAAGGTGCTGGCGCCGATTCGGCACGGGAACTTGACGGTGTTTCCGGTGGTCGCGGCGAAATCGCATGACACGTCGGAATTCATCACGCTCGATGACGGCTTGAAGAGTGGCGAAGTGGTGGTGACGGAATCGGGCATGGTGCGGGGGCTGGTCCGGAGACCGCCGCGCGGCGGGTCGATGCAATACGTTCCCAGCGAGGGGGCGCAGGTCAACAAGCTGGTTCTGATCAACAACTCCAAGCGGCCGCTGATTCTGCTGGCCGGCGAAGTGGTGACCGGCGGCAAGCAGGACCGGGTGATCGGGAAAGACCGGCTGGTGCCGGCCGAGAGCGATCCCATCGACCTGAGCGTGTTTTGCGTGGAGCACGGACGCTGGGTCGCCAGCAGCGATAAGTTCGGCACGATGTCGATGAACATGGCGGCGCCTTCGGTGCGCGGAGGCGCGATGGCATATCAGAACCAGCAGATGGTGTGGGATCGGGTGGGGCGGGCGAAAGAGGCGATGAGCGAGGCGGTGACGGCCAACGGGGCGCCGGTGCCCGCCGCGGTGGCCGGGACGACCTCGTACGCCAAGGTGATGCAAAACGATGAGGTCAAGCGGCAGATTGATTCGGTGGCGCAGCCGGTGGCGGAAAGCTACTCCTCGACCATCAAGCAACTGCGCGATCAGCACGCGGTCGGGGTCGTGGTGGCGGTGAACGGGCAGCTGGTGTGGGCGGATCTGTTCGCCAGCACCAGCCTGCTCGAAAAATACTGGCCGAAGCTGGTGCGTTCGTATGCGACCGAAGCCGTGGTTACGCAGGCCAAAGGCGCGCAGGTGACGGAGGCCAGTGCGCAAGCGTTCCTCGACCACCTGCAGGGGCGGCATGAAACTTCCGACAGCGAGCCGAACCTGTATCGCCAGACCGAAATTTCCGGGGATAGCTACAAGGTGTTCGAGTTGACGTCGTTGCTGCCGAAGACGGGGTTTGTGCTGCACACGGCGAAGATGGTGGAGTGATGCAGTACCGGGTACGGTCGAAGCTTGCACGCTAGCGTGCTCTTTTGTCTTGGCGACCTTCGCGAGTCCTTCGCGCGCTTCGCGGTTGAGAGCTTTTAACCGCCGAGATCGCAAAGAAAGATCGCGAAGATCGCGGAGCAATCCGCTTTCCGGAACCGGCTACCGGATTGGACTGTCACTCGATTCCGCATTCCTTAGTCGAGACTCGCACGGCGCGATCGGACAGAGGGAATTATTTTTTGGGTTGCTCGATTTCTTTGCCTACGCTGTCGAGCACGCCGTTGATGAACTGGACGGATTCGGGGCTGGAGAATTTGCGGGCGATCTCGATGGCCTCGTTGATCACGACGGCGCGCGGGGTGGAGGGATAGCCGAGGAATTCGGCGACGGCGGCGCGCAGAATGTTGCGGTCGACGGCGGCCATGCGCTCCATGCGCCAGTGGGCGGCGTGGGATTCGATGAGCTGATCGATCTGCTGGTTGCGATCGCTGGCGATGCGGAACAGGTCGTCGGCGAAGCCTTGGACATCGTCGCCAACCTCCTTGCGCTCGGTCCAGAAAGTCTTGCGGACCTGTTCGGCAGGCTGCTTGCCCATGTCAGCCTGAAACAGCATCTGCAAGGCGAGTTCGCGGGATTTGCGGCGGGTGCCCATGGGTCGTCGGTCGTTGGTCGTTAGTCGTTGGTCGTTGGCGAAGCGCAGACAGCACAAACTTTTATCGCCTTGACGCTTCCCCTGCAGAATAGTTTACAGGTGGAGAACCAAGAATCGGGAGCCTTATCGCTTCGACTTTGCTTTGGATTTTGATGACCTCGGGCGGCGGCTTGCGGCTTTATCCGTTCGCACCGAACGGCCAACGACCGACGACCGACGACCAACGACGGTTTTCTTCAGACTTGCCATCTCGACGGCGGCGAGGGCGGCCTCGAATCCTTTGTTGCCCATCTTCAGGCCGGCGCGATCGATGGCCTGCTCCAGCGTGTCGCAGGTAAGGACGCCGAAGGCGTGGGGGACACCGGTTTCCTGCGCGGACTGGCCGATGCCGCGGGCGCATTCGTTGACGATAACGTCGTAGTGCGCGGTATCGCCGCGCAGCAGGCAGCCCAGCGGAATGATCGCGTTGTACTTGCCGGTCTGGGCGAGCATGCGGGCGGCCACGGGGAGTTCGAAGCTGCCCGGGACACGCATGATGACGATGTCCTGAGCGCGAGCGCCGGTGCGACGGAGAGCGTCGAGCGCGCCCTGCAGCAGGCGCTCGGTAATGAAGGCATTGAAGCGGCTGACTACGATCGCGAATTTCTTGCCCTTGGCGCTGAGTTCCCCTTCGATGCCCGCGGGCAGAGCATCCGGGCGGCCGTGCACGGTGACGATGATCTCTCCGGGCAGTTCGAGGGAGAAGCTGCGCTCGCCGGTTTTCTTGGCGCTGGAATCGGCGAGGACTTTCAGCTTGTGCTTCTCGGCGATGGCAAAGACGTCGTCGGGATTGGTGACTTCAAGCACGATCAGGCGGTTGACGTCTTTGAGGCGGTCGAAGACTTCGGGGGGATATTCGGTAGGCAGCGCGTTCACGCTGAGCATGCCAACGGGCGCGGAAAAGATGGCGGCGCGGTCATCGCTGCCCGGGATCTGCTCGAAGCCGATGGCTTCGAGAAACTTGGCGAGCGCACGCAGGTCTTCGCCCTGGGTGACGTAACGGCCGATATGGAGGGACTTCAGCATGGGGGTTCTTTTTCACCACAGAGGCACAGAGACACAGAGAAACCCTAAGAAAGATTCAACCACCTAGCGTATCGGGAAGACAGCACCTGCGAGCCTCATCCGGAATCAGAAATTGCCTTCTCTGTGTCTCTGTGACGAATTGACAATTTATTTCCCCTTAAACTGCGCGGGGCGTTTTTCGAGGAAGGCCTTGGTGCCCTCGGTCTTGTCCTCGGTGGCGCAACAGACGCCGAATAAGGTCGCTTCCAGATATAAACCTTCGGCCAGCGAGAGTTCCAGCCCGTGGTTCACGGCTTCCATGGCGTATTGGATGGCGAGGGGCGCATTGGCGATGATTTTCTGCGCGATGGCTTCGGCGCGCGGGACCAGGTCGGCCGGGGCGGTTACTTCGTTGACCAGCCCGATGCGCAGGGCTTCGTCGGCGGAAATCATATCGCCGGTCAGCACCAGTTGCATGGCGACGCCTTTGCCCACGAGGCGCGAGAGGCGCTGCGTGCCGCCGTAGCCGGGAATGATACCGAGTTTGACCTCGGGCTGGCCGAGCTTGGCGTTCTGGCTGGCGAGGCGCATGGTGCAGGCCATGGCGATTTCGCAGCCGCCGCCGAGGGCGAAGCCGTTGATGCAGGCGATTACCGGCTTGCCCAGGTTTTCGATGAGGTCGAGAACGGACTGGCCGCGATGGGTGTACTCCTTGCCGGAAATGGCATCGTGCTTGGCGAGTTCGCCGATGTCGGCGCCGGCGATGAAGGCCTTTTCGCCCGAGCCGGTGAGGATGGCGACGCGGATGGAAGCGTCGTGTTTGATGTCGGTGAAGGCGGTGCGGAGCTCTTCCATGGTGGCCATGTTGAGGGCATTGAGTACCTTGGGGCGGTTAACGGTGACGTAGGCGATGGAGTTTTTCTTGTCGAGCAGGAGGTTTTCAAAGGTCATATTTATTCCTGGCCACGGATTTGCACGGATCGAACAAAATTGTGGAGCTTTCGCTCCGCTGGACAAGCGAGGGCGCCTGTCCCTACATGAATCAGAGCTTGTTCGGGACTGGCTTCTCCGGGTTCGCGTAGTCGTAGAAACCTTTCCCTGTCTTTCTGCCGTACCAGCCGGCCATCACCAGGCGCTTCAGCAGCGGCGGCGAGGCGAAGCGGCGTTCCTTGAACTCGTCGTACATGACGTGGGTGATGTAGTAGGTGGTGTCGAGGCCGACGAAGTCGAGCAGGGTGAACGGGCCCATGGGATAGCCGCAGCCGAGTTTCATGGCATTGTCGATGTCTTCGATGGAGCCGACGCCTTCTTCGTAGGCGCGGATGGCATCGAGCAGATAGGGCACGAGCAGGCGGTTGACGATGAATCCGGTCTTGTCGGAGGTGCGGACCGGGACCTTGCCGAGCTTCTTGCCGAACTCGTAGGCGGCTTCGTAGACGTCGGGGGCGGTGGCGATGGTCTTGACCACCTCGACCAGCTTCATCAGCGGGACGGGATTGAAGAAGTGCAGGCCGATGAAGCGCTCGGGGCGCTTGGTGGCGGCCATCAGTTCGGTCACCGAGATGGAGGAGGTGTTGGTGGCGAAGATGGCATCTTTTTTCACGAGGCCGTCGAGCGCGGCGTACATCTCGCGCTTGGCGGGAACGTTTTCGATGATGGCTTCGATGATGAGGTCACAATCGGCGAGGTCTTCGCGTTTGGTTGTGCCCTTCAGATGAGCGCGGGCGGCGTCTTTCTGGGCGGCGGTGATGCCGCCTTTTTCCGGCGGACGCTCGGCGAATTTCGCAAGGGATTTTTCGATTCCGGCGAAGCCCTTGTCGAGAAATTTCTGCTCGACCTCGAGCACGGTGACGTCGAATCCGGCCATGGCCGCGACTTGGGCGATGCCGGAACCCATCAGGCCACAACCGAGAACACCGACTTTGCGAATCTGCATAGGAGTCCTTTTTGTTGGTTTAACCACAGGGGACTACGGAGGGAGGTGTGGGTTGGGCGGTGGCCACGTTCGGTGTCGTCCGCTGAAGCGGACTCGGGTCGGGCATCGCCGCGTACCCAGCGCTGAAGCGCTGGGCTAGTAGCTGACGTCGCTGCGCGACTGGGGCGAAACCATTCCTCATTACGTATAGTGCAAGGTTGTTAACGGATTCGCGATCCGACACTAGAAATCCAGATGCCACTCTTAGCTTTCCTCCAGCGCTAAAACCGTGTGGGCTCCCGCGAAATGCATTGCGGCGCCAGGCCACAAACATCAGAGATCCGACAAATTTGCCTCGGACCGGATGTGAGCGAGATTGATTTCCTTCGTGCCCTCTGTGTCCTCTGTGGTTAATCAGGTTTCACTGGAAGCTCTCCACGATCATGGCGATGCCTTGGCCGCCGCCGATGCAGGCGGTGGCGAGGCCGTACTTTTTTTTGCGGCGGCGCAATTCGTAGAGCAGCGTGATGACCAGGCGTGTGCCGGTGGCGCCCAGCGGGTGGCCGAGGGCGATGGCGCCGCCGTTGACGTTGACCTTGTTGCGGTCGAGGCCGAGCTCTTTTTCGACCGCGAGATATTGGGCGGCGAAGGCCTCATTGACTTCGATCAGGTCGATGTAGTCGAGGGTGAGGCCGGCGCGCTGCAGGGCGAGCTTGGTCGCGGGGACCGGCCCGCGGCCCATGAGTTTCGGGTCAACGCCCGCGATGCCCCAGTTGACGATGCGGCCGAGCGGATTGAGATTGCGCTTCTGGGCGTACTCGAGCGACATAACGATCACGGCAGCGCCGCCATCGACGATGCCGCTGGCGTTGCCCGCGGTGACGGTGCCGTTCTTGCCGAAGGCGGGACGCAGCTTGGCCAGGCCTTCCATGGTGGTTTGCGGGCGGCGGTGATCGTCCTCGGTGAACATTTCGCCGGTAGGCTCGCCCTTGTGGCCCTTCAGGGGGACGGGGACGAGTTCTTCCTGCATGCGTCCTGCTTTGTAGGCGGCCTCGGCGGCCTGCTGGGAGCGCAGGGCGAACTCATCCTGCAGCTGGCGGGTGATGCCTTGCTGCTCGCCGTAGAGCTCGGCAGTGTTCGCCATATAGAGGCCGCAGTAAGAGTCGAGCAGGGCGACCATCAGCGAGTCTTCGAGCTTGCCGCCCGGGGCGAGGGTAAAGCCGTCGCGGCCATGGATGACGAACGGCGCCTGCGACATGGCTTCCATGCCGCCTGCCAGGACGATTTTGGCCTCCTCGAGTTGCACCATCTGGGCGGCGTTGACGATGGCCTGCATGCCGGAGCCGCAGAGCCGGTTGACGGTGAGCGCCGGAGTCTCGATGGGGAGCCCGGCACGGAGACCGACATGGCGGGCGCCGTAGAGGGCGTCGCCCGAGGTTTGCTGCGCATTGCCGAAGACGACGTGATCGATGTCCTTGGGGTCGACGCCGGCGCGCTGGATGGCGCCCTTAGCGGCGACGGCGCCCAGTTCCTGAGCGGTGAAGTCTTTCAGCTTTCCGCAGTAGCGGCCCATCGGCGTGCGCGCGCCGCTGACGATGGCAATGTCTCCGGGTTTCAGCATGAGTGACCTGCTAGAAGCGTAGATGAGAACCGAGCAAACTTCTCAGTGTAGCAGCGGGAAAGGGAGGGACTCAACCGGGGGAGCTGTCAGCCGCCAGCTATCAGCTATCAGCTGTCAGCTCTTGCCTCTCAGCTGTTGGCTTTTAGCATTCCGGCGTTTCACAGGTAATGCTGGCTCCGGTCCCATAGCTCTAGAAGCAGACTGGCCAGATTTGCTTTAACAGTGCCGAGCGCTCCGCAGCATCGAAGAGGTCTTAGTTGAGAGTTGAGAGCTGAAGGCTGATAGCTGAAGGCTGAGAGTTGCTCTTATGCCACCGCCGCGGCCGCATGGGTCGCCGGCAGGGCGAGCACGCTGCCCGCGCCCTGGGCGAGCGCATCGTGCAGGGCCTGTTCGGCGCGATTGATCACTTCGGTGACCACGTCGACGGGATCGTAGCCGGTTTTCATGACGGCTTCAGCGAGCCCGGCGGTGAAGACAACGGGTTGGTCTTTGCTGGGAAGGCGAACGTCAGCGATGAGCTTGCGCAGTTTTTCGACGGCCAGCAAGGCATCCTTCTCGGGGGTTTCGCCGAGGATGATGGCGACCGTGGTGTTTTCGTAGCGGAAGGCGATGTCGTTCTGCCGGATGTTGGCGGTGAACAGTTGCCCGACCTGCTCCATCATGGCGGCCACCGCCTCCTCGCCAAATTCCTTGACCAACGCACTGCTGCGACCGAAGTGCATGAGGAGGATGCTGAGCGCGGTCGCCTGCTGGGAGGCGCGCTGGGTTTCGGCCAGCACCAGGTCGAGATACGAGGCCCGCTTCAGCAGGCCGGATTTTTCGTCGGTTACGGAGAGGTTGCGCACCAGGCGGCGCAAGCCGGCGTTGTTGAGCGCGATGACTACCTGTTCGGAAAGGGTTTTGAGCACGACGATTTCGGCGGGATTCCAGGTGCGCGGGTTTTTCTGCAGGAACAGAAGCACGCCCATGTGGTTTTCGCCGTCAGCGAGCGGCAACGCCATGAGGGAGGTCACGGAAAGCTCGGCCAGTTGGCGGCGCACCGATTGCAGTTCGGGAACGGAGAGCGCGTCGGCCACGTTGAGGGTGCCGCGCTCGACGCACAGATCCTGGCAGACGGTTACGACGGCGGCCAGAGCGGCATTGTCGCCCGGCGGCATGCCGTCGGCGCGATATTCCTGCAGCGCACTGGGCGGGAGGCCGGGCTTGCGCATGGCGGCGATGCAGCGGGTCAGCTTCCACTGCGTTCCCATCTCGTTGGCCGCGGTGGAAAGCACGGCGGTGGCATTGTTCTGGTGATAGAGCTTGCGAGTGATTTCGGCGACGCGGGTGAAACTGCTGACGTCCTCGGGGTCGGAGGCGGGCGCCGGCAAGGGGGCAGGAACCGCGGGCGCTGCGGGGGGCGGCGCCGGAGACTGCGCCTGGGGAACCGGGGCGCTGCCCGCGTAGCGCGGGGTCATGCCGGCGGACAGATAGAGGCGCTGTAATTCTTCGTTGCGTTCTTCTTCGCGGGGAAACAATTCCTGGATGCGCTGCAGGCGTTCGACGGCCTTGGAGCGCATGCCGTACTGGACCAGGATCTCGGCCTGCAGCATCAGGTCCTGCAGGGCGGCCGCACCCAAGGTGGGCTCTTCGCGGGTCGGTTCGGGCACGGACTTGTTCATTTGGCTCAGGCGCGAGGCAATGACCTTATATTTGCCGTCGTCGATCTTGCCCTGGAGCATCTCAAGCCGGCGCTGGTGGCCGCGCTCGTAAGGGTCGACGTCGGCGGCGCGGTCCAGGCATTCGGCCGCCTTGGGGAAGTTGCCGGTGCTGACGTAGAGGTCAAAGAGCTTGAGCAGGGTCTGGCAGTAGTCGTTTTCGCGATTGGAGGAGTTGAAGAGCTCGCTCAGGAACTCGAGCATTTCGGGCGATGCCCGGTGCTGGGCGGTCAGGTCCTGCATCATGGCGACGAAGGCACGGCGCTCGCCGCGCTTGCGCTGAAATTGCTCGAGCTTGCGCGCCAGGGCTACCGCTTCGGCATCCTGCTGCGCGTCAACCATGGCCGCGATGAGGGTGACGACCTGGTTGATGCGGCCGGGATTCTGCTCGAACAGTTGCCAGACGTAGGGTTCGGCTTCGGTTAACCGGTTGGCCGCCAGGAGCGCCTGGGCGTAGCTGTCGCGCAGGTCAAGGGGCGCATCGCCAGCCATCACGTGGGGCTCGAAGATGAAGATGGCCGCACCGACTTGGCCCTGGGCGAGCAGGCTGCGCCCATAGGCGAGAGCAATGCGCAAATCGCTGGGATCTTCGGAATAGGCGCGCTCAAAATATTGCGCGGCATCCTGGCCGCCGGCTTCTGCCAGTTCGGCGACGCGCAGAAAAGCCGCGGCCGCGGCCTGCCGGTCCCCAACTTCGGAGGAAAGTTCGCCGAAGCGGAGAAAGTTGGCCTGGGTTGGCTCGAGGGTGACGATGCGGGTCAGGATCTGGAGCGATTCGGGCTTCTTGCGCTGCTTGGCCAGATCGTCGAGTGCATTCTCGTAGGTGCCGACCGCGAGCTTCTTGTTGGTATTTTCGAGCAGCTGGCCGAAGCGAAATTTCTGCTGCCAGTTCGGATTGCCATGGCGCGCCAACTTTTTGTAGGTGAGGCTGGCCCGAGTGGCGTCGCCCATCGCCACCTGGCGCTCGAACAGATCGCCGAGCAGGGCGACGGCTTCGTTGTTCCGGTTCAACGAGAGGCAGAGGTCGGCCGCCATCGACCGAACGTTGTCATTCTCGGGATCTTCCAGCAGGATCTGGAGATATTCGTCGAGCGCATCGCCGGTACGGCCCTTCTGCAGGAGTTTCTCCGCCTGGGCGACACGTTTGGCGATTTCGGCGCGATCCGACATGGGGTTCAGTAATCGGTGGAGTAACCGCGCTTCGATTCTAGGAGCGGCGGTAGGGTGCGGCAATTCCGTAACGCCTCCGGCTGGTTACGAAGGTCATCCGGAGTCAAGGTTTGGGATGTTGCTTCCTGATCTGGTATACCTGCCCCATGTCGTCGGTCTCCACCCCGATCGAGGAACGCGGGCTTCGGCCCAAACTCACCGCCGGGCAGATGGCGATGGTGGCGGTGGGCGGGTCGATTGGTACGGGTTTGCTGCTGGGCTCGGCGCCGGCCATTCAATTGGCCGGGCCGTCGGTGCTGCTCAGTTTTGTGCTGGCGGCGGTCATGAGTTGGACGGCGGCTCTCGCCTTCGGTGAACTCGCTTCTTCTCATCCAGCCGCGGGCTCGTGGGGTGTCTATGCCGACCTGTATTTGAACGATTGGGCCGGATTTCTCTCTCGCGCCGGGTACTGGGCGGGGATCGCCGTTTCTATTGGAGCAGAAATGGTGGCGGCGGCGGCATACATGCATTTCTGGTTTCAAAATGTCCCAGCCGTGATATGGGTAGCTCTTTTTTCCGCAGTCCTGCTGGGGACCAATCTCCTGGGAGTGCACGAGTACGGACGCTTCGAGTTCTGGTTCGCGATGATCAAGGTGGTTACCATTGCCGCCTTCGTGGTGCTGGGGGCGTCGCTGCTGCTGAGCCACCGCATTCCTTCGCACTATGAGGCGCAAGGCGGCTTCTTTCCCAATGGCTACCTGGCGCCGCTGCTGGCCATGACCTTCGCGATTTATACGTTTGGAGGGGTAGAGTTTGTCGCGGTCGCCTCCGGCGAAGCGCGCTCGCCCAAGGACATCGCGAAGGCCGTGAGCATCACGTTTGGGATGCTGACCATCCTGTACCTGGGCTCGATCGCGGTGCTGGTTGGGGTGATGCCGTGGAACAGTGCCGCGGTCACCGAGAGTCCCTTCGTCACAGTTTTTCGTACGGTGAAGATTCCGGGGGCCGGCCACTTGATGAACTTCGTGGTGCTGACGGCGGCGCTTTCGGGGGCGAATGCGGCGCTGTATGTCTCGTCGCGCATGCTGTTCTCGATGGGCCGGACGGGTTGGGCTCCGGCGCGGCTGGGCCGGTTGAATGCGAAGGGGTCTCCGGCGGCGGCGGTGTTGGTTTCGTCGTTCGGCATTGCGGTGGCGTTGCTGCTGGTGACGTTCGCTCCGGGAAAGGCGTTTGAATTTATATTGCGGGCCGCATTTTTCGGAATGATGCTGTCGTGGATTGTGTCCATGGCGGCGCACATCGTGTTTCGCAGGCGGCTCACGAGTGCGGGGGCCGAGGGGTTACCGTTTCGTTCTCCGTTGAAGGGCTGGGGGTCGATTATCGGGCTGCCGGTGGTGTGCGCGGTGATTCTGAAGGGCTGGTACGACTCGCGGTTCAACCTGGTCAGCGCGCTGGGGTACCTGGTGCTGCTGAATGCGGCGTACGTGGTGATCAAGGCGAACCGGCGCGGGGCGCGGGTTCCGGAGGCGCCGGTGCCGCGGTAATAAGTGGATCAACCAAGGACACGAAGGCACACGAAGGAAAATTTAGCGCGAGAGCATCGACACGGGCGCCTTCCGCGCTAACCAAAGGTCGAGTTTCGTGGCGCCCGACCGGTTATACGTGCCACATTGGGCCAGACCCGTTTCCACCGCGACTACAAACTCAAGGCCTGGGACGACCCTGATCTCGGCGCATTTCTTCTCGGCGTTCCATCGGGTCATCCTTCGCGCCCTTTGCGGTTTCAGATCTTGCTTTCCACCCGGACTTGATGCCTAGGCAAGGTGAGCGGTGGCCACGACAACCCAACGCCCAGCCACGCTATTTCTTCGGACGCGAAGCGGGAGGGACCAAGCCGTTCGCGCGGTAGTATGCGACCAGCAACCCGTAGTGCTCGGCGGAGTGCTCGGTGACGCTCAGCCAGGGCTCGACGCTGTCGCGGAAGTGATCGGCCGGCAGGCTCTTCAGGGTCGCGTCCGCGTCCTGGATGGATTTCTCGAGCAGCGCAACCACCTGCGCCTTGGTCTTGTAATCTTTCGGGTCGAGTTCATCCCAGTTCACCGTTTCGCCGCGCCCGGCTTTGGCGGCGTAGACATTGCCAGAGGCGATGTGGACCAGCACGGCGGCGAAGGTGCGCATCTCGGGCTTGAGGCGGAAGTCGTACTTGTCGGCGGGAAAATCCTTCGCCATCTCCAGGATTCTGCGATTGACGGAATCAAAGCGCCCTTGTACTTGCTGGGCACTGGTTTCGGATTGGGCTACTCCGGTGCTGAGGCCCAGCAGCAACAGCAGCAGCCACCACGCGGTTCTCGGGTTATATCGCATTCCGATCCTCCTGAGAAGAAGGACGGAAATATTCCAAAATGGTCAACGGGCAGGAAGAGAGATGACGGGGCGAGTCCAGGATAAAGCATTTAACCGCGGAGCGCGCGAAAGGGGCGCAAAGGGCACGGAGGGGCACTACAACGGGCACATGAAGAAGGAACGGGGGCGAAAGGGCGAGTCCAGAATTAAGGGACGCGAAGGCGCAAATCATTCGGGGGCGGTGGCCGCGGCAGGCCGTTACAATAGGGGGATGGCTGACGACCTGCTCCGGTTCCGCGGTGAATTTCCGATTCTTGAGAAAACCACTTACCTGATCAGCAACTCGCTGGGGGCAATGCCGCGCGGCGTTTATGACGCGATGCGGGGGTATGCGGACACGTGGGCCTCCCGAGGGGTGCGGGCTTGGGAAGAGCGGTGGTGGATGCTGGCGCTGGAGGTGGGCGACGAACTGGGAGCGCTGATGAATGCGCCCAAGGGCTCGGTGTCGGTGCATCAGAACGTCACCACGTGCCAGGCGGTGGTGGCTTCGTGCCTGGATTTTTCCGGCTCGCGCAACAAGGTCGTGTATAGCGACATGAACTTTCCCTCGGTGATGTATTTCTGGGAAGCGCAGCGGGCCTACGGGGCGCGCGTGCACATGGTGAAGACCGACGACGGGATCACAGTTCCGACTGAGCGTCTGCTGGAAGCGATCGACGAGCAGACGCTGGCGGTGCCGATTTCGCACGTGATTTTCCGCAGCGCGTACATCAACGATGCGCGGGCGATCATTGAGAAGGCGCATCGCGTGGGTGCATATGTGGTGCTGGATACGTTCCAATCGCTAGGCAGCGTGCCAGTGGATGTGCAGGCGCTGAATGCCGACTTCGCTTGCGGGGGCGTGCTCAAGTGGCTGTGCGGCGGGCCCGGGACGGCGTATCTGTACGTACGACCGGATCTCGGCCGCAAGCTTCAGCCCAAGTTTACGGGATGGTTTGCGCACCAGAACCCGTTCGCGTTCGAGCCCGGACCGATCCAGCCTACCGAGCCGCCGTTGCGATTCATGAATGGGACAACGCACATTCCGTCGCTCGAGGCGGCGCGCCCAGGGCTCAAGATCATCGGGGAGGTGGGCGTGGCGCGGATTCGGGAGAAATCGAAGCGACAGACCGCGAAGCTCATCGCGCTCGCCGATCAGCGGGGGTGGCGGGTGAATACGCCACGCGATGCCGAAAAGCGCGGCGGCACGGTGTCGATCGATATGCCGGAGGCGCACGAGGTCTGCCGCGAGTTGTTGAAGCGCGAGGTTCTGGTGGACTACCGGCCGCGGGCCGGGGTGCGCATGTCGCCGCACTTCTACAATACGGACGAAGAGATCGAGAAGGCGATTGCGACCGTGGATGAGATTCTGCGCGAGCGGACGGTGGCGGCGCGATAACCCTACGAGGGTTGCAATGTCAGAATGATCATGATCTGTCTTCCGCTTCTTGCTCTTGTTCTGCAACTTTCTTCTGCCAACGTCGATGCAACCACGCAACTGCTGCGGGCGAAGGACCAGGCGCTGCTTGATGCGATCGCGCCCGGCGATCGCAAGACCTGGGATGAGGCGCTCGCTCCGGATGCGGTTTATGTCGACGAGAACGGCGCGATCATGGATCGCGCCGAGTATCTGAAGCAACTTGAGCCGTTGCCGCCGGGCGCGTCGGGCAGCCTGCGCATCGCTTCGTATTCCGCCCACATTGATGGCGACCTCGCCACCGTAATTCACACTGACGATGAAGACGAGAACTACCACGGGCAGATGCTGCACGCACGCTACCTGATGACCGAAACCTGGCGGCTCGAAGGCGGGGAGTGGAAGCTGCACCTGGTGCACGTCTATGCGATTTTGAGCGATCCGCCCGCCATGACTCTCCCGGCTGAGACTCTTCAGCAATACGCTGGCCGTTACAAAGCAGCCAATACGGACCTGGTCTACGTGATCCAGTGGGACGGCAAGCAACTGGCGGGCGGCCGGGAAGGGAAGGCGGCAACGCCGCTGAAGGCCGAAGCCCGCGACGTTTTCTTCATCGCGGGCCAACCGCGCAATCGCAAGATCTTTGAGCGCGACGCGAGCGGAGCGATTACGGGCTTTGTTGACCGGCGCGAGGGCAGGGACCTGGTCTGGCAGCGGATTGTATCGCCCGCGAAATAGACGGCAAATCGCTCTCGCGCATCACGCCAGAACCAAACTGCGAACAAAAAAAGAGCGCCCGAAATTCGGGCGCTCTACCCCCTCATACATATTGCGACTACTTGAACGGAGCGGTCAGCCAGGGCGTGAAGTTCACGCTCGGCCCGGCGACCGTGCTGCATCCGGTGGTTCCGGGTCCCGTGGGGCAGCCCCACCAGTTTTCGGTGGCTTGCACCGGGCCGCTGCCGAGGTTATCCACGCCGATGTTCATGCCGCTGGGCAGAAGCTGATTGAGGTTGATATCGACCACGCCGATGGTGCGGGCGGCAATGGAGACATCCTCGTTCATGATGATGTTCTGGGAAATCACGGTTCCGGAGACGGTCGAGCCGCCGAATCCGTTGTTGACGTTGATGCCGGTCTTTCCGGGCGTAGCGGTGTCGTCGGTGTCCTGCCCGTTGCCGGAGATGAAGTTGCCCACGATCACATTGTTGTTGAGGTTCTGGTGGGGAGCGTGACTATGCATGGCTACCCCGGGCAGACCATTGTCGAAGAGGCGGTTGTTGATCACGACGTTGCCATAGTTCGAGGCACCGGGCACGGAGTCGAAGATGCCGACACCGGCGCCGGCTCCGCCCACCGCGCGGCCATTATTGGAGGAGCTGTTTTCGGAGATGGTATTGGCGAAGACCCCAAGCGGCGTACCCGTGGCCGGATTACTGGCCGGGGGATGAGAGGCGAGCGTGATGCCGCAGTCGAAGGGGTTGTTCCTGACTTCGTTTTTGGTGATCACGTTGTGATGGGTTGCGCCGGTGTCGTCACTGAGCAGGATGCCGCCGGCGTTGTTGACCACCACGTTGCCGCTGACCGTGGAGTGGTGGACGCCGATCAGGTGGATCCCCTCGCCGCAGTCAAAGCCTTCGGCAGTCTCAAATGGCGGAATGCCGGGGCAGGTGACGTTGGTGACATCGAGGCTCTGGTTGTTGGCGGCGACCCGGTTGCTCGCGATAGTGACGTGCGAAGCGTTGGTCACCAGGATACCTTCAAAGTTCGCGTTCAACGCGGCAACCCCGGTGATCACGACATTGGCCAGGCCGGGATGGTCGAGGCCATCGACGTAAATCGCATTCGCCAAGCCCTTCGCGTTAATGATGGTGCTGCTTGCCCCCGTGCCCACCAGCGACAAGGGCTTGCCGATCATCACGTCTTCCTTGTACACGCCGGGGGCGACTTGAATGGTGTCGTTCTTGGCGGCAGCCGCCACGGCGTCGTTGATTTTTGCGAAGCACCCTGCCGTGCCTCCAGGATTCACACATAAGGTGGCAGCCATTAACTGACTTTGCGGGCCGCCCCATACGGTGCCGAGCGCCACAACTCCAAACAGCATCGCGCCGAGACTTGCATGCTTCAGGCCATGCATGGTTCTGTCTCCTCTCGTTTTTGATAAGTAATCATCAAGCCGTAGAAACCGCTTCGATCGACACTAGTGGATAGTGGTTGCGTTAGAAAGCAGAGTTCAGGGGAGCCCGTGTTTCAGACCAGCACCAAAAGGGGGAAGGGTCAGAGCGTGCCGTCGAAACCGTCCGCGATTGTATGCCCGCCTCTGACCTCCGTCAAACACTTTGACGACAAAAAAAGGATCCGGACTAGCCCATGGTCCCGCCAGAACCCCGTGCGGACGCGGGAATCCATGAAAAACATCGTTTTACGATATTTTCATTCGCCGTTCTTCCGGGGCTCGGTTGAGGCGGCCGGAGGCGTAGCCGGGGTGCCATCGGCCTTCACATAGTGCGCATACCAGGCCAGGTAGCGCTCCAGCCGATCCTTGATGTGGGAGGGCGTCTTGAACTCGTGATATTCGCCGGGGTAGATGACCAGTTCGGTCTGGCGGCCCAGGCTTTTCAGGGACTGGTACATCTGCTCGCCGCCCAGGATGGGCACGTTCCAGTCGATATCGCCGCCCATGAACAAGGTCGGGGTCGTGATGCTCGCCACCTTCGAGTACATCGACACATGGTCCCACACAGCGCGCTTTTCCCAGGGGCGGCCCAACTCGGTTTCGTAATCCAGCACGTACTGGTCATGCCCGTAGAGGGAATCGAATTTGGTTGCACCCGCGCCGGAAATGGCGGCCTTGAAGCGGGTGGTTTGCGCGATGATGAAGTCGGTGGAGATGCCGCCGTAGGACCATCCCCCGACGCCGATCTTGCCGGGATCGACCAAGCCCTGGGCAATTGCGTAATCGACCATGGCCATGTCGTCCTGAAAATCCTTGTCGCCCCAGTCGGCAAAGATGGCCTTGGCATAATCCTGGCCGCGGCCGGTCGATCCGCGGGGATTTGGGAACAGTACGACATAGCCGTTGGCTGCGAGCAACTGGGGCAGATGCTCGTACTCGGCGTAGTAGGACCACACCGGCCCGCCATGGGGGCGCAGGAGCGCCGGATATTTCTTACCGGGAACGTAGTCGATGGGCTTGAACAGGTAGCCGCCGACGGTGGTTCCATCTTTGCTTTTGAATTTTACGTACTCAGGGACGCTGACCTTCACTTGCGCCATGAACGGATCGTTGGTGTGGGTGATGCGCTTGGCTTCAGCGGCTTCGGCCGGGAGGACGAAGATTTCGGAAGGGCGGTCGGGGGTCGTGATCTGGGCCGCGATAGCGCCGGTGGGCGCGATGGAATAGTCGTAGAGCATGAGCCGGCCGCCGATGGGGCGGGTGATCTCGCCGCCGGCCGCGGGAATGCGGCATAGGTTCTGGGTGCCGTCATCGTCGGCGATGAAGTAGACGAAGTTGCCGTCGGGCGAGAAGCGCGGTTCGGTCGACATGCGGTCGAAGGCGCGGGTGAGTACGCGGGCTTCGCCGCCGGCGGCGGGCGAGATGGCGATGTGCTTGGTGGAATACTCGAGCAGCTTGGGCTCGAGCATGGTCACGTACGCGATTGACTTGCCGTCGGGGGACCAGGCGGGATTGGTATCCGCGCCGGGATTCGTGGTCACCTGGGTGAGGTGCGCGCCCTTGTCGGAATTGTCCGAGGCCACGACGAAAATGTTCGAGTCATAGTTGCGATCCGGGTCGGGCAGCGTGCGCTTGCTGCTGAAGGCAAGCCATTTTCCATCCGGAGACCAGGCTGGTTGGTCGTCGTCGAAGTCGCCCGAGGTAACCTGGGTGAGTTTCCTGGTCGCGAGATCGAGCAGGTAGAGATGCTTGCGCCGGCGCTCGAGAAAACCAACCTCGTCTTCTTTATAAGCGAAGCGGTCGATGATCAGCGGGCGCGGGGACTTGGGCTTTTTCTTGTCTTTGTCGGCCTCGGCGGAGTCGTCGTCTTTTTCTTTTGCAGCTTCAAGTTCCTCGGGAGAGGGATCGCGCAGGACCAGCACCATGCGCTTGCTGTCGGGGGACCAGGCGAAGTCTTCGACGTCCTGCGCAGTGTCGGTGATGCGCTGGGCCTCGCCGCCCATGCGGTTCAGCAGGTAGATCTGAGTCTTGCGCTCGCCGCGCCCGGAGAGAAAGGCGAGGTACTTGCCATCCGGGCTCCAGCGTGGATGGGTTGACGATTCTTCTTCCGCGGTCATAGGAACCGGGTCGCCGCCTGCGGCGGGCACCATCCACACGCGGGTACGGCTCTTGTCGTCCTTCAGCGAGGCGGTCTCGATGGTATAGGCCACCCACTGGCCGTCGGTGGAGATCTGCGGATCTTCGACGGGATGAATCTGGAAGTAGTCATCGACGGTGATGGCGCGAGGTGCAGGTGTCGCGGACTGCGCCATTGCAAGCAGAGGTGTGAACAAGAACAGAGCCCAAGACAAAGCAAGCCGGTGCGCTTTCATTCGTGGTATGTCCCCATGGCAAGATGCGAGCGGAGAATCGGGCGGAGTGTAGCACAAACAAATCTGACCGGGGGTTCGCGGCTCCCTACATTCTGGAAGAGGGGCAGAATGAATGCAGTGGGGCGCCCCTGGCCAGGCATCCGGCATCAGGCTGTAGGCGCCTACAGCCTGCAGCCTGCCTGACGTCGATTACCTCCGTACTCCAGGATTTCGTTTTCCGCTGTGGAGCTGCCGGGCGCTTAGCTATGCTCGGGCCGACGTCGTGTGCCTTGGGCAAGGCGTCGAGGCGTAATGCTGTGAATTTGCCGTTTGCCACCCTCCTGCATTCGGGCAACTCGCTGGTGGTACCGGCGATCGGAGTGATCGTCGGGCTGTACCTGTTCGTCCGCGGATTTTTTCTACTGCAGCGCAAGCGCCTGATTCAGAACACGCCCGCGTCGAAAATCCGCAGCGCCTCGCTCGGTCTGGTGGAGATCAGCGGCCTGGCGTGCGGGCCGTACCTGATGACCGCGCCCATCACGGGCATGTCGTGCTATTGCTATCGCACGGCAGCGTGGCAGGAAAAGCAATCGGGCAAGAACAAGGAATGGAAACTGGTGGCGGAGGAGAACCTGCACGTTCCATTCTTTGTGGATGACAATACGGGCAAGTTGCTGGTCGACCCGCGCGGTGCCGAACTGGACTTGCATTGCGACTTCAAGCAGGAATTCAGCGACTCGATGTTTTCCTTCGACAAGCCGGTGCCCGACGCGGTGCGCTCATTCCTGGTGCGCCACAATGTATCGGGAAACGAGAAAGTGCGGGTCGAGGAGTACTGCATCAAGCCGAAGAATGCGCTTTTCCTGCTGGGCACGCTGGCGGAGAATCCCGGGGTTCGTGTTACGCCGACTCCGGAGCGCACCAACGCTGGCCACACGCTGCTGAACGTGATGACGCCGACGGCGGGCAATCCGCTGTCATTTGCGATGAAGCTCACCATCGGCGCCGGGCCGGCGAGCACGGTTCCGTGGGACGCTGCGCCTGTGCCCGCCTCGCGCGAGGTCATTAATCTATCAGCCGGACAACCCGGTCCGGCCACCACCGCGGACATGACGCAGCAGGGCAAAATCGCGGCCGCTCTGCAGCGCGCCGGGATTACGAATCCGGCGGCGTGGTCGGCGGCGGGCATGCCGTATCAGCCGGTGGCGGTGCGGGCGGCGGGGACGCAAACCGCGGCACTGCCGGAGCCTTCGGCGGGCGCAGCGGGGAGAGTTCCGGCTCCTGAGTTTGATCTCAAGCCGCCGGTTGTTCTGATGAAGGGGAAGAACGACAGCAGCTTTCTGATTTCCTGGCGCAGCCAGCGGGAAGTCGTCGCATCGATGGGATGGAAATCGGCGGGCATGATCTGGGGCGGCCCGGCGCTGACGCTCTTCTGCCTGTGGATTCTGGCCGCGCAGTTTGGCTGGTTGTAGCTTCGCTAACTGGGGCCGTCGAGCAACCCAGTCTCTCCTCGGAATTCTCCAACTGCAATTTGAACCGAGTTTCGGAGCGTGGTTAGTAGGAGGGCGACTCGTTCACTTCTCCGCCTCGCGGATGAGGACTACGTCCGATTCCCTATGCCCTCGGAGCAGGGCTAGCCGTTTGCCGTCGGAGGAGTAATCGAAGTCGCGGATCAACTCCGATTTGAAATCGGTGAGCTGTTTTCCCGGAGACCCGTCAAGGTGCTGGAGCCAAAGGTTGTCACTGTCGCCGTTGCGGACAGGATAGATGACGCCCTTGCCGTCGCTGGAGAAAAGGATTGGGCCCAAATCGGCGGACATCAAGAATTCGGCCCGGGGACGCTCAAAGTCGACCAAGCGCGGCGCTTCCCTGGAATCCAGCGGAACCAGGGCCAAACCCTCGTGCGCCGACCCCATGCGCTGACTCACGAAGGCCGCGAGCTTTCCATCGGGAGAAATGGAAATACGGCTGAAGACGGGAAGGTCGCTGAGTTGCTGGGAAGGCCCACCCTCCAGAGAAACCTTCTGCAGTTTTGAGTCCGCATCCGAGTAAAGGGCGGTCTTGGCGTCTGGAGAGCAAACTGGACTCGAGTCAAATTTTCCGGCAGTGAGGTCTTTCGGATTCCCGGCGTCAGCATCGGCACGCCATAGATGGTTTTGTAACTTGCCGGGGAGCGGTGCTGAGAACAAGAGGTGGCCGTCGGAACATGCACAACCAAGATAGGCATACGGAACCTGAGTCAGGATGGGAAGCTTTGCGCCGGTGTCGGGATTTAAGAGCGCGAGGCCATCGAGGGGCGAAGACGTCAACAGTTGCCCGTCGCGCGTCCAGGAGATGCGCGTGACCACAGCCCCGGGCGCGATCTGCCGGGCTTCGGAACCGCTGGCGCCGTTTGGCATCACGTAAAGATCGAGACGGATTTGCCGAAGAATGGTGGCGAGCGTGCGTCCGTCACCCGCCAGGCTCAGGTCGCCGTAGGAGTTTGTGTCGCGCGTCAGGGCAGAGACTTTGCCCTCCGGATAGGAAACGAAAAAGATCTGCGTATGCGCGCCATACCCGTTGTCGCCTAAAACCAGCAGGCCTTTCCCATCAGGCAGCCAGACCGGGCGCGTGAAATATTGTTCCTTCGAGGTTACGAACACCTTCCGTCGACCGGTTTCGACATCGATGGCCACCAGACCGGAAAGGGCATCTCCGGGTTGGTTCATCGTACTGACGATCATTTTGCCATCCGGCGACCAGGCCACATTGGTCAGTTGCTCGCTGATGGGCCCGCTAGCCAGATCTTTTTCCTGGCTGCCTTCCAACGACCGGACAATCACTCGAAATTCGCCGACCTTGGGATCGTTTGCCACCGTGTAAACGAATTTGTTGCCGTCCGGCGAAAGGCTCAGATTGCTGTCGATGTCGGTGACCAGCTTCTGGGGAGTGCCGCCCAGCACCGGGGCGCGATACAGGTACTTGAGCGAGCGGCTGCCGACCTCGGAGCGCACGAAATACAGGTAGTTGCCATCGGGAGAGAATCTTAATCCGAGATAGGTGACGGGGGCCGGGGGCACCACCTGGGTGTTGCTGTTGGTGGGAACGTTGCGCAGCCAGAGGCTCTCCTGGTCGTTATCGTCTATGACGTTGAGAATGTATTTGCCGTCGGGCGAGACGGCGACCAGAGTAGCTTTGCCGGCTTCCGTGATTTTGCTGACCGAAAAATTCTGAAACGGAGCGGGGCGAGACCGCGAGAGCAGGGCGTAGATTCCGTAGGCGGCAGCCGCGACCAGCAAAAGGACAACCGCGCTGACGATGCCGAGTCCGACACGGTGCTGCTGGGCGGCGGCGACGACGGCGGAGCTGCTGGACTGGGCGGCGGCAGGGCTGACCCTGGAAGCAGAAGATCCAGGTTCTTCGGCGGCGACCGGAACCTGGCGGCTCGAATCGGTGTCGCGCTTCAGGCGGAGCAGCTCGGAGCGCATTTCCTTCGCGCTCTGGTAGCGCAGTTCACGGTCTTTCTCCAGCGCGCGGTTGATGATGTCTTCAAGCTTGGGGGGCAGGTCCGGGTTGATGCGAGTGGCGGGGGCGGGGGCGCGCTCCAGAATCGCATTGAAGATGAGGGCCGAGGTATCCCCACGAAACGGCAACACGCCGGTCGCCATCTCGTATAAAACTGCGCCGAACGAGAACAAGTCGCTGCGCGCGTCCAGTTCCTTGCCTTTCGCCTGCTCGGGCGACATGTAAGCGACCGTGCCCAGGGTCGAGCCGGGACTGGTGAGGTGCGGCTCTTCGACCGAGCGGGTCATGGTGTTGGCGGAACTGGGGCCGCTGGGCAGGCCGTCCGCCCCGGTTACTTTGGCAAGTCCGAAATCCAGAACCTTGGCATGTCCGCGCTCGGTCACGAAAATGTTCGCGGGCTTAATATCGCGATGCACAATCCCCTTGGCATGGGCGGCGTCGAGGGCGTCGGCAATTTCAATGGCGAGCGACAGGATTTGCCCGGTTTCTATCGGGCGTCCGGCGATGCGGTGCTTCAAGGTCACGCCATCGAGAAACTCCATGGCGATGAAGGCCTGCCCGTCCTGCTCGCCGATGTCGTGAATGGTGCAGATGTTGGGATGGTTGAGAGCGGAGGCCGCCTGGGCTTCACGTTGGAAACGCGCGAGCGCCTGCGGGTCGCGAGCCACGTCGTCGGGCAGGAATTTCAGAGCGACGAAGCGGTGCAGGCGGGTGTCTTCCGCCTTGTACACCACTCCCATGCCGCCGCCACCAAGTTTTTCGATGACGCGATAGTGGGAAATGGTCTGGCCAATCATGGGTAGCGCATCTTACGTCGGCGACGGGGGCAAGTCAATGAATGGGAATGAGTTGAGTTCCATCGGAAGACGCGGTGAATCCGACCGCGGTGCGCGAAATTCGGGGGAAGAGTCCGCGTTCCATTGGATGACCGTTCCGGCAATCGTCTTCGCTTTCATCGCTGGTCCTGTCCGGCTCTTAATAGCGCATCTGGCTTTGCGACGAACGACCAACGACGAACGACTAACCACCAACGAGCGTACCTGTCCCCCCGTCACCAAGCTGCTAACCCATCGGGCCCGTGTGCCTGGCCATCCTCCATTAGAATGGCACCGTGGCCGACACCGTTCGCATTGGGATTCTGGGAGACTTCAACCCGGAGTTCCGCTCGCATCATGCAACCAACGACGCGCTGCAGCACGCCGCCGCCAAGCTGAAGCTGACGGTGGAGTCCGAATGGCTGCCGACGCCGGCGCTGGTCGATGCCGGCGCACAGAAGGTACTGGAGAGCTTCGACGGCCTGTGGGCCTCGCCGGGCAGCCCGTACAAGAGCATGGAGGGCATGCTCAAGGGGATTGAGTTTGCGCGGCGCCGGGACTGGCCGTTCCTCGGGACCTGCGGCGGATTTCAGTACACCGTGATCGAATGCGCGCGCAATGTGCTGGGCATCAAGGATGCGGATACCGCGGAGAACAACTCCGGCTCGCAGAATATTGTGATTTATCCCGTCGCCTGCGCGGTCCCGAATCGTTCGGGGGACGCTCCCAAGCTCTCGGGCGTGGTGCCCGAGATCCGGATACGGCCCGGATCGTACCTGCAGACGTTCTACGGCGCCGACACGGTGAGCGAAGAGTTCTTCTGCAACTTTGAGCTGAATCCGGACTACGAGTGGTGCTCGATCGAGGCGGGCTTTCCGATTGCGGCGCGCGGCGCAGAGGGCGAAGTGCGGGCGATCGAGTCGCCAACCCACCGGTTTTTTATTGCCACCTTGTTTCAGCCGCAGCTGAGTTCCAAGGCCAAGAAGCCGCACCCGCTGGTGATTGCCTTCGTGCAGGCCGCGAACGACTGGGGGAAGAAGAAGCTGGACGACAGCGTGCTGGAGTAATGGCGTAGTCCGGGCTTCCGGGAAAGTCGGCGGCGGTTACGAGCCCCAGGCACCAACGTAACTTCGAGTTGTGCCGGTTCGGCGCTAGCATGCCTCGAAGCATTCCACCGATGGATTGCCTCGGGAGGTCCATCTCCATGTTGAAGATTCGCCGAAGCCTGTGGCTGTGCTGCGCCCTGGTCGCGGGGTGCGCGCTCTTGGCGGCTGCACAGGATGCGCCGTCGCTGGGGGACGTCGCGCGCCAGACGCGGCAACAAAAGAAACAGACGCAAGATGCCCAAAGCAAGACCGGGCAGAACGCCAAGAAGCCGAAGGTCATTACCGACGAAGACGTCGCGCATTCGGTGCCCGACGAGTCGGCGGCAGCTTCCAGCGATGATCATGCGGCGGCGGAACCGATCGCGGCGCCCAGCGGCAAGGCTACACCCGAGGCGTGGCGCTCGAAGATCGAGGCGCAGAAGAGCGCCGTGGCTGCGCTGCAGGAAGATATCGACAAGCTCGACAAGTCCATCCAGTTCGCTCCGGGAAACTGTGTTGCCGGGTGCGTGCAGTGGAACGAGCACCAGAAGGAAAAGCAGCAGGAAGTGGAGCGCATGCGGGAAGAACTCAAGACGCAGCAGAAGAACCTGGAAGACCTGCAGGAAGGCGCCCGCCAGCAAGGCTACGGCAGTTCGATTACCGATCCGTAACCCAAACGCATACAAAGATGACGGGTAGAGACGGGGCTTGCCCCGTCTTCTGCCTCATGTTCACGCCACCAACCGTGCGGACCGCCTCCCTCGCTGCTAGCGCTCAGCATCCACCATGGCGCCGGCCCAGTCTTCAGGGGGCAGCGTGATGCCCCAAATGTTGCGCGGTTCGTCGAGCGCAATGCCGCAGCGTAGCGGGTCAAGCGAATCGATGTAGACCACGCGGGCTTTGGCGGTCTTGCCGGTGAGGTGAACCTGGAGCGAAATGCGGGCATGGAGCTTGAGGGCAACGGCGGTGGCGAGAAGGGCACCATGCAGGTTCACCACGACGGTCTCACCTTCACAGGTCAGACGATCAGCGTTATCCTCGACGTGGATCAGGACCTTGAGAGGGACACGCGTGCTGCGTCGAGACTCCTTCAACGTTTCCCTGCGGGACTGTTCTCTCATCTGCGCGTAACATCGTGCATATTTACCGGCTCCAAGGCAAGTACTCTTATTGGTAGTGGTCATGCCAAGATCAATGGTCTGGATCACGACGGAGGGTTTCCGCGGTTGGGGCTGTTCGGATTGCGAATGGAATTCGCCCGTGCCCACGCTGCTGGGCGACGCCGAGGCGAAGAGTGCGTTTGACCGGCTCGCCGCCGGCAAGTTCAAAGACCATAAATGCACCGACTTCCTCTCGCGGATGAAGTCGACCGCGCCGCCCAGCTTTACCGAGCGCATGCGCAAGCTGGTCTCGCAGGGCTTCAAGCCGAAAGATGCCATCGACCTGGTTTTGCAGGAAGTCCGGCTGGAGTATCGCGATAATCCGAAGATGCTGGCGCAGGCGCAGTCGGATGCGGAAGATTTTCTGCGTAGAGTCCGCGAGGGGTTGATCTAAGAGCCGATTTTACGGCTTCGATGGAGCGACGGGCGTCCTCGCCCGTCAGACCGATTCCAAGCGCTGATGGAGTGACGGGCGTCCTCGCCCGTCAGACCGTGGCGAAACCGGTTCGCCTCCTCCCCAGTCTTCGGCTATGCTACCTCGCAATACGATATGTCGACTGCTAGTACGCCCGCAGCGCCTCCGCTCCCCGCCAAACGTTCCTGGGTCTTCGACGGCATGCTGGCCGTTCTCATCCTGGCGCTGGTGAAGTTGCTGGTCCACTGCTACTTCAACAATCGGTACGACTACTTCCGGGATGAGTTCGACTACCTGGCTTGCGCGCGGCACCTGGGGTGGGGATACGTAGACCAGCCGCCGCTGGCGCCGTTTCTCACCCGGATTTCGCTGGTGATTCTGGGCAGTTCGCTGCGCGCGATCCGGTTGGTTCCGGCATTGGCGATGTCGGCGACGGTGGTGCTCACCGCGGCGATCGCGCGCGAACTCGGCGGCCGCGCCGGAGCGCTGTTCGTGGCGGCTGCTTCGGTAGCGGTGGCCCCGGTCTTCCTGATCGATGCGAGCTTGCTGCTGACCAACGATTTCGAGCCGCTGCTCTGGGCCGGGTGCGCGTACTTCGCCATTCTCGCGGTCAAGCACGACCAGCCGCGCTACTGGCTGTGGTTCGGGGTGGTGGCGGGCATCGGCATGGAAGAGAAATACTCCATCGCGGTGTTCGGTTTCGCCGTGGTGGTCGGCCTGCTTCTTACCGAGCAGCGCCGGTATTTATTCAACCGGTGGATGTGGTTGGGGGGCCTGGCGGCTTTTCTGATCTTCCTTCCCAATCTGCTGTGGAACATCCATTACGACTGGCCGTTTGTGCAGCTGATGCACAACATCCGCGCGGAGGGCCGCGATATCCAGTTGTCGCCGCTGCAATACTTTCTGCAGCAGTGCCTGATTACGCAGCCGATCGCCGCGCCGCTGTGGATCGCGGGCGTGTTTGGATTTCTGTTCTGGGGGCCGCTGCGAGCCTACCGCTTTCTGGGGTGGAGCTATCTCGTCAGCTTTGCGGTGTTCGCCGGCTTGCACGGCAAGAATTACTACCTGGCGCCGATCTATCCCATGCTGTTCGCCGCTGGAGCTGTGCTGTTCGAGCATGCGGTGAATCGTCCGCGAGTCGCATGGCTGAAGTACGCGGTTCCGGCGCTCATCCTCGCCGGGGGGAGCTGGTTGGCGCCGATTGTCATGCCGGTGCTCGCGCCCGACCGGCTGATCGTCTATCTCGACAAGCTGCCCTTCAAGGTGCCACGCAGCGAGCACAGCCACGAGCGCGCGGCCCTGCCGCAGCACTTTGCCGACCAGTTCGGTTGGCATGAGATTGTGAGTGAAGTCAACGTCGCGTGGCAGAGGATTCCGCCTGCCGAGCGCGCCGACTGCGCCATCTTCGCGCAGGACTACGGGCAGGCCGGCGCCATCGACTGGTATGGGCCGCAATACGGGCTGCCAGCGTCGCTCAGCGGACATCAGACCTGGTTTTTGTGGGGACCACGTCAGTACACGGGCAATTGCCTGATCGTGCTGGATGACACGCCCGAGAAGCTGCATCGCGTCTTCAACTCCGTTGAATATGTCGGCAATTCCGCCGACAACCCGTACGCGCTCGAGAAAGACATTGCAGTCTTCATCTGCAAAGATCCGAAGAAACCGAACTGGACGCAGACGGACTGGTGGCGGGTGAAGAAGTGGCGGTGATGGCGCGGACTACTGGCTGCCAGCTTTTAGCTCCTAGCTCGGAGCCCGAAGCTCGCAGCTCGCTCACAAATGGATCCATCCCAGGCGGATCATGCCCAGGGAGCCAACTGCGACGATGGCCCACAACAGCACGCCCTGCGCTAATGGGCGAACGCCGACGCGCTTCAGCGTCTCTTTTGATAAGCCGGTGCCGATCAGGAACAGGGTCACGGTCAATCCTGCCTTGCCCAGCTTATTGAGCGCGGGATAGACCGCGTGAAACGCCGGCAGGTAGGTATTGGCGAGCGCAGCCAGGCAGAAGAACGCGATGAACCAGGGCCACTGGATTTTCGCTTTGCTCTTCTTGACGACCGCCGTGAAAACCGAGACAGGCACGATCCAGAGAGCGCGGGCGAGTTTCACGGTGGTGCCGACGGCCAGAGCGATCACGCCGTACTTCGCGGTGGCGCCTACTACCGAACTGGTGTCGTGAATGGCCAGGGCTGACCACAGGCCGAACTGCGTCTGGTTGAGATGCATCGCCCATCCCAGCAGGGGAAAGAGCATCAGGGCAATCGAGTTCAACACGAACACGGTGCCCAGGGAGACGGCCATTTCTTCCTCGGAAGCGTTGGTGATGGGGCCGACCGCGGCGATGGCGCTGCCGCCGCAGATGGCGGTGCCGGCGGAAATCAGAAAGGAGGCCGTTTTCTCGACCTTCAGCAGGCGGCCGAGCGCCCACCCCAGGGTCATGGCGACGGTGATGCTGAGCGCGGTGTAGAAAAAGCCGCTGCGGCCCACCCGCACCACTTCCCGCAAATCCATGCCGAAGCCCAGGCCAACCACCGAGGCCTGCAGCAGGAACTTGGAGAGTTTTTTCGCGTCCGGTGCATAGGGGTGAGTGAGGGTAAGTCCGAAGACCAAGCCGACCGCGAGCGCCAATGGGGGAGAGATGAATCCGCTTGCCGTGACAATGATCCCGGCAAAGAACAGGTTTTTGTTCACGGAGAAATTTTCGCGTTTCTCCGCCGTGCCGGTCCAAGCAGTAGTTTTTATGACCGATTAGCCGCGCTTATGGCTTTCGAGAGGCCGTGGAGGGGCAGGCGTCCTCGCCTGCCCAGTCGAGCGGAAGCTCGACAAGACTCCGAAGAAACCCAAACCCGTGCTTCTGACCGTGAACCCCACAACCTCTTGAGCATCAGCGGTCTCCAACCTGCTGCGATCTCCGTACCTTCCGCATCATCCTCCCCCCGGCAGCCCCAGCCCCCGACCGCATACCCGGCACCAGCATGTTTCGCCGTTCCAGGGCAAACCGCCGGAATGCCCCCACCGCTCCCCCGGGGGCCGGGCCCGATGGATACACCAGCGTGAACTCGCGCGGCATGCGCAGGCCGCTGATCTCCACCACCCGCAGCATGCCCATCTCCACTTCTTTATAAGCCGCCCAGCGGGAAGCAAAGCCGACACCGAGCCCGGCCTCGACCGCCGACTTGATCGCCTCGGTCGAATCCAGTTCGAGGGCAATCTTCAGCGACTTCAGCTTCAGGCCTGCCTTCTCCAGCGCCAGTTCCAGCACCCGGCGCGTACCGGATCCCCGTTCCCGCATGAGCAGGGGCGCGCCCACCAGTTCCTTGATCTGAATCGATCCTTCGTCGGCCCACTCATGGCTGGGAGGCACGAGTAATACGAGTTCATCCTCGAGGAAGGGCTCCTCATGTACATCACGCCGGCGCGCCGGGCCTTCGATCAGCCCGAGCGCGACCCGCTGTTCGCCCAAAGCGTTGACGATCTCCTCGGTATTCCCGCTCTCCACCGCCAGCCGCACCTGGGGATACTCGCGATGAAATTCGCCCAGCATGCGCGGCAGTACATACTGGGCGATGGTGGTGGAGACGCCGATGCGCAACTCGCCGCCCACCGTGCCACCCAGCGCGGCAATCGCCTGTTCGGCCTCGGCGAGCAGTTCGTCGACCCGCCGCACGTATTCGAGTAGCGTCGATCCCGCCGCGGTCAGGGCGACGTGCGTGCCGGTACGATCGAACAGGGGTACGCCTATGTCTTCTTCCAGAGCCTTGATCTGCAAGGTGACCGCGGGCTGCGTCAGATATAGCTCCTCACCCGCGCGCCGGAAACTGAGGTGCTCGGCCACTGCCCGAAAAACTTTCAGCCGGAAATTCGCCAGTTGCGCCACGGCAGCCATTATCCACGGAAGTAGTGTTCTTCGCCGAATGATCGTGATGCGATCCTTGTTTGCGATTGAACGGGTCCTTGGACCCGACTATGATGCGCGCACCGTATCTCACCGGCCATGACCGAACTCCTCAAGACACTTCGCCTGCGCGATCTCGTATTCCTGGTGATCGGATCGGTCATCGGGTCAGGCATTTTTCTGGTGCCCGGAGCCATCCTGCGCGAGGTGGATCAGTCGGTCGGGGTGGCGTCGCTGGTGTGGATCGCGGGCGGGTTTCTCTCGTTGCTGGGCGCGCTGAGCTACGGCGAACTGGCGGCGATGAAGCCGGAATCCGGTGGTCTTTATATCTACGTGCGCGACGGCTTCGGTTCGATGGCGGCTTTTCTCTACGGGTGGGCGATGTTTCTGGCCATTGCCAGCGGGACGATCGCTTCGCTGGCAGTGGCGTTCAGCACGTATCTGGGCGCGGTGGTGCCGCTCACGCCGCTGGCGGGCAAGATCGTCGGGCTCGCGGTCATCGCTGTGATCACTCTCGTCAATGTCTGGGGCACGCGGCGGAGTTCCGATTTGCAGAACTGGACGACCGTAATCAAGGCGAGCCTCATCCTTTTGATTTCCGGGATTTTGCTGGCTCTAGGCCGCGGTTACGCCGGCGCGATGCCGTCGCTGTGGACTTCTTCGCCCAGCCTGTCGTTGTTTTCGAAGTTCGGGCTGGCCATGATTGCCGTGCTGTGGGCTTATGAGGGTTGGCAGTTCGTCACCTACTGCGCGGGAGAGACGGTGAACCCGCAGAAGGATTTTCCGCGGGCCCTCACGTGGAGCGTGATTTTTCTGGCTGGACTGTACCTGCTGGCGAATCTCGGATATCTGGCAGCGCTGGGCCCGGGGCGGGCGGCCGCTTCGGATACGATTGCCGCTGCGGCGGTGGCAGCGGTGCTGAATCCGTCATCGGCCAAGCTGATCGCGCTGACCATCCTGATTTCAGTATTCAGTTCGATTAACAGCGTGGCGCTCACGGCACCACGGGTCTTTTTTGCGATGTCGAATGATGGGCTCTTTTTCCGCAAGCTGGCCGAAGTCCACCCGCGCTTTCGCACGCCCGCTTTTGCGATCCTGGCGCTGGGCGCCTGGTCCGCCGTGCTGGCCTGCATGGGGAAGTTTCAGGAACTGGTGAACTACACAATGTTTGTGGCGTGGATCTTCTACGGACTGGGGGCGGCGAGTGTCTTCGCCTATCGCCGCAAGTTTCCTGATTTGCCGCGCCCGTACCGCGTTCCGGCCTATCCGTGGACGCCGCTTCTGTTTGTGCTGGCGGCGGCGCTGCTGGTGGGCAATGTCATTGTTTCGACCCCGCGGAATGCGGCCATCGGCCTGGGCATCGTGGCGGTCGGCATTCCTGCCTATTTCTGGTGGAAGAATCGCGCGGCGGAAGAACTGCCCGCCCAGGACAAGACGCTAGAAGCCTCAAACCAGCAATCGCGGTGATGGCCGAAAGCTAAAAGCTGGCAGCCTCCGGCTACTACCTCACCGCTCGAAGCTCGTGACTATTTCTTCAGCAGGCTGGTATGGCTGGCGACGCACAGCCATTTCTCGCCTTCGAGGACCCAGGTATCGGTGAAGCGGCCGACGTGGTCGTAGGGTTTTCCGTTGAACGTACCCTTGGTGTGATACACGCCAATCACGACCGCGGTGCTCTGATACAGGTTCACCTGCAGGTCGTGAATGTTCAATGAGGTCGGCTGATATTGGGGATTGGCGATGTCGGCGAGGAACTTTTCGCGGTCGCTGACCTCGCCATCGTATTCGGTGTCGGTGAAGCGCTCGGCGATCATGCCCGCCAGGGCGTGCGCGTCTCGACTTACCTGGGCATCATTCCACATGTGCTCGAGCACCAGCAGCTTGCTCTCCTGGCCCTCGGAGGGAGTGCCCGCGCCCTGCGCCCAGGCGCTCGCCGCCAACACCATTACCCAGATCGCCAGCTTCATAGTCCGGTTCCGCTAACTGGAAAAGAGAAAATGGCCCGAGAATGATGAGGATCACGCTAACAGCGAAGGTCGGGCCCCTCCAGCAAAAAGCACTTTGGAGATGTTACGAATGTCACCTCCGAGTCATATTTCCGCTACCCCTGCGGCTTGATCCGGCCTACACTCCAGCACACAAGGAGTTAACCCATGTCGTCTTCCAGGGGCTGGGGAATCCCACTACTCATGCTGGGCGTGCTGCTTCTTCCGGGATGCAACGCGCTGAACCCGCTGTGCAGCAGTGCACGGCCCTCGCCGGTGATGACCTCGATCTCACCCTCGGCTGTTACCGAGGCGCAAGTGCAGGCGACGTTTCAGTTGACTGTCACCGGCAGCCACTTTGTCGCGTCCTCGATGGTCGTGGTCAATGGGGTTCAGGTCGCGACCGGGGTGCCCAGCAGCACGACGTTGACCGCCACCGTGAGCAGCGCCTCAATCCCGAGCGCCGGCACGTACAAGGTATATGTTTCGACTCCCGCGGGGAACTCCGGGGACCTCGGCTGCAGCAGCGGCGGCAAGAGCAGCAGCGTGAACCTGACGGTGAACTAGTCTCCTGGTAGAGACGGGGCTTGCCCCGTCTCAGACGCGGCCAGCCGCGTCTCTACCTGCAGCAAGCGGCGTCTACCCGCTGCGTATTCTTCCAAACAAAAACCCCAATGCGCTGGAGTGGCGCATCGGGGCTGAAAATCGAAACCTGCACAATGGTTACTGTTCGAAGTGAATGATATCGAGCACCATGTAGTTGCTCTTATTCACCAGCACGATGTGTCCGCCGATTACGGTGTGCTCACAACTTGGCGGCGGAGGCGGCAACTGCCGCTCGATCTCCTCCGGGCAGCGATACATTTTTTTGCGCAGGCCCGGCGGCAACGTTCCGCGAACGCGCAGCTGTTTCTCCAATCCGGGGGGAAGCTGATCGCGCTTCTCGAGTCCCGGGGGGAGGCCACGGTCGTGGTCGTGATCCCGATACCAGTTGTGCACGTCGTCCCGATCGTGGTCGCTGTAGTAGTGGCGGCCCTGGTCGTCTTCGTCGTCGTGGTGCTTTCCGTGCCCGTGGCCGTGATCGTCCGCCATACCCATCGTTCCCAGGACGAAGACCGCGGCGGTGCACAGCCCCAACCATTTGGTAAAGCGCAAAGGACCCTCCTGTGAGCGTACGTTTGAAAATACCTGCACGGGAGGATTCGCCCCAGATTACGAAGGGGCAGGGCTAGGGTCGGTCCTAAGAAAGAGATGGATAAGAGTGCGCGAGGGGTTCGACCTGCTTAACGAAGCTGCTGCTTTGCCTTGCTCTGCTGCACTCGCGCCCTGACCAGCTTCTTGACCAGCGTCACGGGCAGCGGTTGGTCGTTAGGGAAGTGGACGGTGCCTTTGGATGTGGAGAAGCCTTTGAGCTCGTCCTTGAATTCTTCGAGGACCGAGGCAGTGGGGAACAGGCTGCAATGGTTCGAGAAGGCGGCGAACCACACCAGGATGCCGTTGTGCCGGAAGGCAGGAATTCCATAGCTGATCGTCTCAGTTGCGTCGGCGGGGACCACTGATCGAACTGTGGCGCGAAGCTTGGTGAAAGTACTCAGCGTCGTCGCCGGAACGCTGGCAAGGTATTCCTCGACCGTGATGGGCTTGCGCTTTGCTTTCGAACTGCGTTTCCTGGGGTTCGGCTTCTTCATCACGGGCGATGCTAAAAGAATGGCTGTCCAAAGTCTATGCAACGGACTGGGGTAGCTGAGCCCGAAAAATGCAGATGGCAGAGATCGATTCATCGCAGATACCGGCCATCCCGTGGCGGCGAATCGTCATCTGTTTGGATTGGCGTAGGATTCATCCCGGCTCGCCTGCGTAAGTCTTCTGCTCCAAGGTGAAGGCGCCCATGAAGCGATCGCTCTCCGCCATTGCAGTCATTGCCCTGTCAGTTAGCCTGCCCGGACAGGTTGCAAGCCCCGCATCTACGGATGTGCAAGTGGATCCGAAAGCTTTGTGCATGGTTGCTGGCCGCGTCGTAATCGCGGTAGAAGGCACTGTGCTAGGGTCGGCGCGGGTTGCCCTGATGCCCGAAAAACCAAGATGGGACACTCAGCCCTATGTCGTAAATTCTGCTGGCGACGGCCGCTTTCTGCTGAAGGACGTGCCTCCGGGCCGATATATGTTCGTGGCGATCCATGCCGGCTTTGTGGAGCAGCATTATCAATCGCACGGGAATGATGAGGGAGCTGTCTTGAGTCTCAGGCCGGGGCAAACAATCGACGACGTCTTGTTCCGGATGATCCGCGCCGCGGTGATTACCGGGCACGTCACCAACGACGTTGGGGAACCTCTGGTCAATGCGCAGGTCGTAGCCATGCAAAGACCCGATGAAGATGAGTTGGAAGATGAAGGCTCGTATTCTCACAAGCGAGAAGTCCAGCCCGTAGCGACGGCGCATACCGACGATCGCGGCCAAGATCGTATTTTTGGACTCAAGCCCGGCGAGTATTACGTGCGAGTGTCGGATCAATTGGATCCCGAGCCAGGCACCGCTCTGGCGGGTCAGGACTATTGGATTCAGACCAAGCTGGGCAGCGAGTACGCTCCCGTGTACTACCCAGGCGTCGGGCAGGTGGCGCAGGCCGAGGGTATCCCCTTGAGGGCTGGCGATGAAGTGGAGGCCGATGTTTCTTTGCGGCACATCAAGACCGCAAGGGTAGCGGGGCACGTAGTTGGGCCGGATGGCCCAGCCAAGCACGCCTGGGTGTCTCTCGAACCCGTGGATGACGACTACCCCAGTACTCAGTACCAGGATTCTACGGACGACAAAGGAACCTTCGCACTCAAAGGAGTGGTGCCCGGCAGCTACACGCTCCACATCTACCAGAACTCAGGCCAGATGGAGGATTATCGGATGAGTTCGAGTCAGAAAGTGGAAGTGGAAGGCGAGGACATTCCCGCGCTTAGCATTGCATTGGGCAGGGGCACGACCGTCGCAGGCCGCGTGACTGTCTTTGGCGCAGGCAGTCCGACACTGGATCGGATCCGTGTCGTGCTGGGAGGACTGGGTGACGAGGAATGGAGTGGGCAGGCGATGGTGAAAAAAGATGGAACGTTTGAACTTGCCTCCGTAAATGATGGCGGCCACAGGCTGAATGTGTGGGGCCTGGAACAAGGATGGTTCGTAGAGTCGGCGCAGCTTGGGATGAATGACGTTCTCGAGAACGGGTTACAGGTGGAAAAAGGCGCGGCGAGTGGAAGGCTTGAGATTGTGATCAGCTCGGCGTGCGCGGTGTTGGACGGCGCGGTTGCGGATGAAGACAAGCCGCTTGTGGGCGCCCGGGTCCACATCGCACCGGACCCGGAGACCCCCTACAACCGGTCTCGGGCAGACAGCGTCAGGACCGACCAGATCGGCCGGTTTACTTTCGCCTGCTTGCCGCCGGGGAAGTATCAAGTGATGGCGCGCACCCCCACCTCTGCCGACGGCCAAGTCTTCAAATCCGAACCCCAGCCGGTCGCGCTCTCCGAACACGCCCACCGAAGCCTGGAGTTGAAGATCGTGCGGCCGGCATCAGAGTAGAACCATCGGTGCACATCACCACCGCGGCATTTCTTCGCGACCTTTGCGAAGCCTCCGCGCACTTTGCGGTTAAGCGCTTTGTTGGGCCCGCACTCTTCCAATACCGGGGCGCCGTCGGGTCCTTTAAGGAAAATCAGCATTCCTTCCTAGTTTCTGGCAGTCGCCTCGCAAGGCGCAACTCGCACTCTGAGCTCGGCTCAAGCCTTTTCCGCTCGGCACACCATCACCTGCTTCATGTCCCCGCTGGTAAACGGCTTTCGTTCGAAATTTCCAAATTTGTGGTGGACCACAAAACCACCCCAGCGCACCAGTAGATCCAGTTCCTGCGGGAAGAAGCAGCGCATGGGCAGTTGCTCCACGCGGAAGTCTTTCTGGGTCGCGCTGCTGAAATACCACTGGATGCGGTTTACCTGCGAGGCATCGTCGTAGTGCATGGTCTGCTCCAGGCGGATCGTTCCCTTTCCGTCCGGATCTTCGAACTCGCGTTCGAGACGGCGATCGCTGGGATCGCGGTTCAGGATCGCGATGCTCGGGTTGAATACGTCGAAGATGAACCGGCCGTGGTCCTCCAGGTGACCCCGCACGCAGCGAAACAGCGATTCGAGCGATGCCGGGTCATGGAGATGCTGCATCGAGTTGAAGGGCAGAAAAATCAATGCGAACTTTCGCCCTAACTCGAACTGACGGCAGTCGGCCTCGACCCAGTCGATTTTCACGTTCGCCGCGTGCGCTTTGATGCGCGCATGCTCCAGCATCGACGGCGACATGTCGAGGCCGACGACCTCGACCCCGCTTTGCGCGATGGGAATGGTCAGCCGCCCGGTGCCGCACGCCAGTTCGAGCACCGGCCCGGGCGCCTGCCGCGCTTCCTGCAAATAGAAATTGGAATCGGCAGTCATGGCGCGATTCATCGCGTCGTAGATACGTCCATCTCGATAAAGAGGCATTGCCGCATTGGCTTCGGTCATCGCACCGCTCCGTTCCAAGATCAGCTCTGCCCACGCGCGGGGCAGTCCTGCTGAAGTATCGCAACACGACCCATCGAATTGCCGGCGGCGCGATGGTGTCGCGCCGCCCGCAAATGGCCCGCTATCCCAGATGGAACATTTCGCGTAATTACCCGGCACGAAGGTTCCAGGTGGAATACAACGTTGGAGAGACGCGGCAAGCCGCGTCTCTACCAGGTGTCGGGGGTGGCGAGCCGTCCCCAGATCAGCTTCTTCCACATCATGGCCTGCTTGTCGTCGCGGGGCCTGGCGTGGCAGAGGAACAGCACGTCCCGCAGCTTGATCGGCCCGCCGCGATCGCACTGGGCGAGCTGAGGCTCGTCGAACTTCGGGAAAGCGGCGGCCAATCCCTTCTTCACCTGGCTGGAGAGCGGCACCCGGCCGTCCTTCCAGTAGATGGCGACGAACTCGGCGAGCTCGTCCGGGCGCTGGAGGATCTGCTCGAGGGTCTCGGCCACCAGGCGACGATGGGTCGCATGACGAGCCATTTCGCGCACCAGCAGGAGCGGGACGTGGCGCAGCATCATCCGGTTCCGCGCCTCGACTGCAAGAGCCGCCACCGTGTCAGCCGCGACCTGCGGAACCAGCTCCGCAATGCGCCCGGTGATCTCGATCCGGTCCTCAGCAGACTGGTTCTCCCAACGGCGGGAGGCGAGAACCAAGCGCCGCAGCTGAAGTTCAGGGGAGCGGGCCGGGGCGCCCTGATGGGCGCGCGGTTCGGCGAGTTGGGCCAGCTTGAGGATGTTCAGTCGAGCCAAGGTGGTGCCTCGCAGTCGTTGGTCGTTGGTCGTTGGCAACCCCGGCCTGGCCGGCCCATGCCTCGATGCATGGACCGGCGGCGCTCGGGAGACGCCGCGCCGGGAGCCCGCGGCCCAGGTGCCGTCCCGAAGTCGTGAAGGCCAGCAGTTGCGTGAGCCTGGTTCCGGGCGCAAGTTATATCGTCTTACGAGCTACCTGTTCAGCCAGCGCCGGTTCGCATTCTTCGCTCCGAACAGCAGCCTCCTCGGAGGCCGCTTCATCGGGGGCGCGCCCTGCGGCGGGCTCGTGCTCGTCGCCGACAAATCCAAGGCCGGTAAATCCTGCCGCCCGGCGAGCCCGCGATGGATCGATGGTGAGGGCAATGCGCTCCATATCCTGGCGGCTGGGCACGGTCTTGTCGTGGTAGTCGGTGCATTCGGCTACCGGGAACGGGATGAGCCGGAATCGGCTGAAGCAGCAGTGCAGCAGCTCTTCGCTTTCGCGGAAGCCTCGCTGAATGTGCGCCCAGTAACAGGTTCGGCAGAGCGAGTCGCCATGCTGCGGCGTGCCTCCCTGGATGGTGATGGTTCGCATACGCTCGTGCTTTCTAACCGGCGTGGCCGGGGTTTGAGTTGAGAGTGTGCAAGAACTCACGGGCGGTTCAGCGCGCGCGGGCTCTCGGGTGGGCGGGCGAGGACGCCCGCCGCTCCATTTGAATGTTGGGCAGCGGTTCTGCACTGCTGCCGGGTTTCGCGGACAAGAGTGTCCGCGCCACACAAGAAAAAAGGGCCCGGTCAGGGAACAAGGGTTGAGATCGGGCGAGTTCCCTGGCGTGCGCTCGGGATTCGCCTGGCGGCTCAGCCGCCGCCAATAAGGCTCAACTTCACCACTGACCCTGTGAAGCTAGGGCTGGGGGAGCCAGCGGGATTTCCGTGTCAGGAGATGGAACCGCGGCCTGCGCCACCCAGCGATGTTTTGGTTGAAGGCTGCCTTCGCGGAGCGAGGAGTTAATAGCTGACGCTATTAAACGACGCCCGCAACCAAATGCGGCAGAGTCGCTTTGGCATTGGCAGCACGGGATCGATTGTGCTTTTGTCGACCATTGGGCGTCCTTTCTGAAGGATGGTGCGAAGATGCCACGACTCGTTTCGCGATGCAAGCGGAAAAATCGAAGGGGATGGATGTTCGCAGGGTGGAGGAAGGGAGTGCGGTGGCCGGTACGAATAAGCAAGTTCTTGGCGCCTTAGTCACTTAGGTGAAAGTTGTCGCGATCGTCCGACTGGACGGTCGCGCAAAAAAAATAATTCGCGCGGAGCTGCAAATTAATGTATCTACACATTATGAAAAGATCAGCAGCCGGTTTGAGTTCGCGCGAAATTCCTCTCCCCTGTGCCTGTGCGACCCTGCGCCGGGCGAGCCGGGCGGTGACTCAGTTCTATAGCCGCGCCCTGGAGGCGAGCGGCCTGGAGGTGACACAGTTTACGTTCCTGCAGGTGCTGGCCACGGCGGGGGAGTTGACGCAGGGGCGGATGGCAGGGTTGATGGCCATCGACAGTACGACTTTGAGTCGTAGCCTGAAGCCCTTGGAGAAGGCCGGGTGGATTGCGAGCCGGGCGGGGAGGGACCGGCGCGAGCGGATCCTCCGGCTGACCGTGGCCGGGCGAAAGACGCTGGAACAGGCTATGCCATTGTGGCGCGGCGTCCAGGAACAACTGCGGAAGCGGCTGGGGGAGGCGGGGTGGAATTTGCTGATGCTCTCGGCCGATTTGGCGACGGCGGCGAGCCGGGCGAGATAAGTTTTTCCTTGTACATGTATATACATTGTATTTTGATGGCTGAAGCCGGAGTGCAAGTCTCTGTAGCAACGCCAGGCGGCATGCCCGGACGGTTTCGCTTGCTCAAGCTTGCTGAAATCGAGACATTGCGATTGTGGACGCCCACCGGTTTGCGAGAGCGCAAAATAACGGGGCAGCCCACCTGCCCGGCGGGTGCGCGCCACTGGCGATCCCTTGGCGGGAGCTGAGCCGTTCCAAGGCTCGTTCTTTCACTGAGGACGAGGCAGATCCCCAGACCGTCTTTTGTTTCGGGTATCAAATTCCACGAAAGCCAGTGATCTGGCCATAAAGACTGAAGAGTCATTCTCAATTACACCCGGGGTGCCCGGGACCCGCCCATTCGTGCGTTTCTTCTGAGGCGCTCCGGCGCCAGAGCTGCAGATCCTTTCTCGCGCCATCTCGCGAATGATCGATGGACCGATATCGGCGCAACTTACTGGTAACTCAAGGCGAGCGGCTGCGCTGCCGATCATTCAGTGGTGGTCCTGTGATTAGGAGTTTCTTAGTAATGCGATCTGGAGCGAACTCATTGGGCGGTAAATTCTTGATTGGAGCAACGGTCCGAGTTGTGGCGTTGGTTGTTTTAGGGCTGGTAGCCAGCGGGTGCGGCGGGGGGCGGCAAGGATCCAGCACCATAGCGCCTGGCATTATCCTCCAGCCCGCCGCGCAAACCGTCAGTGCCGGGCTGACCGCTACCTTCACGGTGATGGCGGGTGGAACTCCTCCCTTCACCTACCAGTGGTACCGGGACGGCAGCGCGATCCCGGGCGCCAATGACGCTTCCTATGTGATTGCCACGGCGGCGGGCGACGACGGAGCCACCTTCAGCGTCAGCATAAGCAATGGCGCGGGAACCGTCAGGAGTGCGCCGGTGGTATTGACCGTTGCCAGTGCGGCGCTGCAGTCCATATCGGTGACGCCGTCAAGTTCCTCCATCCCGAAAGGCGCCACCAAACAGTTCAGCGCCCTCGGGACGTATACCGACACCAGTACCCACGACCTGACCACCAGTGTCACCTGGGATTCGGGGACTACTGCGGTGGCCACGATCGCCGCAAATACCGGGTTGGCCCTGGGAACCGGAACCGGCAGCACGCAGATCACCGCGGCGCAAGGCAAGGTCGTAAGCACGCCCGTGACCCTGGCCGTAACCGCGGCGGTGCTGCGCTCCATCGCGCTGACCCCGCCCAGCGCTTCGATAGCGCGAGGCGATACCCAGCAGTTCGCCGCCGCCGGAACCTACTCCGATGGCAGCATAGAAAATCTCACGACCGCGGTGCTGTGGGAATCCGCCGAGACATCGGTGGCCACCATCGGGGCGGCCACCGGCCTGGCCACTGGCGCAGCGGTCGGCGCCTCCCAGATTACGGCGGCGCAAGGCAGTATCGTCAGCCTGCCGGCGAACTTGACGGTGACCAATACCACTCCGCGGGCGACCCGCCTGGCTTGTAGTTCGCTCACCCCGCCCTACCGTGCGCCCATCACCCTGGTTCCAACCTTCTCCGGGGGAACGGCGGTGATCGGGTCAGCCGGGGCGGGCAGCTCCGACATCACGGTCGCGGCGGTCAGCGGCGGCTCCTATCCGACGCTGGCCCTGACCGCGGCGAACACCTACACTCTGACGGTTACCGGAACGGGCGGGGATGTGGACACGACTTCCTGCTCGGCTACGCCCACCGACGTGACCATCTCCAGCATCTCGCCGAGCGGCATCGTCATGGGGCCGGGCGCGCTCAGTTTTGCCGCCAGCGTGAGCGGCGGGGCGACCAACAACGTGACCTGGACGGCGACGGGAGGAAGCTTCAGCGGAGACCAATGGACGTCCCCGAATGCCGCGTCCACCTATACCATCACCGCCACCAGCGTAGACAAGCCCACGGTGTCGCTGTCTACTCCCATCACCATCAGCGCACCGGTGGTCACGGTGGAACCGGTCAGTCACAATTTGTGTCCGACCACATCGACCCAGCTGTCGGTCGCGGCGAACTATGCCGACTCGTATCAGTGGAGACTGAACGGGACCCCGATCGTGGGGGCTACCAACTCGACGTACACGATTGCCAGCGCGGCCCCGCGCGATGCCGGCGACTACACGGCGGCGGTTACCAATGCGGCCGCCACGGTGATTTCCAACGCCGCAAAAATCGTGGTGGGTTCCTCCATTACCAAGAACCCGCAGAGCCTGACCATTTTCGAGACGCAGACGGCGACCTTCTCGGTGGCCGCCGATGGACAAGCTCCATTTACCTATCAGTGGTATGAGATTCCTTCCGGCTCTTCTACCGGACAGCAGATTACCGGCGCCAATGCCAGCGCCTACACCACGCCGGCGGTCGACAACGCCTACAGCGGCGCCCAATATTACGTGACCCTCGGCGATACCTGCGGGGGAACCCCGCTCGTCAGTAGCAACGCGACGCTTACGGTGAACAGCGGCAACGTGCCTCCCACGATCACCACCCAGCCAGTTGGTCAGAATGTGGCGGTGGGGGGAGCCACTGCTTTCTCGGTAGTCGCAGCCGGGACCCCGGCTCTCACTTACCAGTGGTATCGGGTTCCGGCGGGGCAGTCCTCGGGAAGCTCCATTCCCGGTGCAACCACGGCCAGCTATAGCGTCCTGTCGGGCGAAACGGCGACCGGCAACGATCAGGACGTTTATTACGTGATCGTCACCAATCCCTACGGCCAGGCCGTCTCGCAGCGTGCCACCCTGGCGGTGGGCGATGGGATCCTGATTCAGATTACCGGTCAACCGCAGACGGTCTACCTCAATGCGGGCGCGCCCGCCACCTTCTCGGTGACTGCCAGCTCGCTGGCTCCCTTGTCCTATCAGTGGTATCGGGCGGAGCCGGGCAGCTCCACATTCCATGCGATCGAAGGTGCCACGAGTGCGACTTACCTGCTGGATCCGACCGCCGGCTCAGATTCCGGCGCGGTTTTCCGTGTGGCGGTCCGCAACGGAAGCACGGCTTCGGTGACCAGCCAGTCGGCGGCGCTTTTTGTGGGACCCCTTTCGGTGGTCGACGACCTGTGCGACACGAACTGGACGGCGCGTGGGGATGCGCTCGAGCTCTCGGGCTGCAAATTCCAATTGACGGCCTCCAGCATGGGCCAGCACGGCGAGATTGTCTGGCCGACACTGATCGCAACCGGCAACATTCAGCTCAGCTTCACGGTCGAGATCAGCAACCCCAGCAGCCCCCCGGCAGATGGCTTCGCCATGGTATTGGGTGATCCTTCCTTGGGGGCCACGCCGAGCAGCACAGGGGCGAGTGGGCAAGGCATGGGCGCAAGGGGCATACCCGGCTTCGTGCTGGGCTTCGATACCTACAACAACGAGGGCGATCCCTCCGTTCCGTATCTGGGCGTGGGCCGCGGCGAAGATGCGCTCTGGGAAAACCCATGGCTGAACGTGAACACGAACATCTCCGCTCTTGCCGCTCCCGGGCAGACTATATCTCACGACTACACGGTTTCCATCGTGCAAGGAACGATGACCGTCACCATGGACGGAAGCCAGGTCTTTTCTGGCAACGTCACCGTTCCTCCCGTGGCTTACCTGTACGTGACGGCGTCCACCGGCGGGTCCTGGGAAAAAACGGTCATTGGCAATCTGTCGGCCACGGTGGCGGCTCCGTCGAATTGATAGCGGAGCCCACGGCGGATCGGATGGGTCACTGGCGGATGCTCGGGAGGGATGCGGTTGAGAACATTGGCGCGACGGAACCCCTTCGAGGGGCAGTCTTGGCGGTTGGGTAGGGTCGCGAGAGAGCATTCGCGGGATCTCTAGCTTGGATCGGTTCGGGGCCGGGAATCCACGAAGTATTCGGAGTTGCTGATTGGACGGATGGGCTAGCTGTTGGGCAGGATGATGACCTTGTCGGGCGTTTCCATGCGGGCGGTCTTATTGGAGTTGTCGGCGACCTTGATGGTGAAGTTCACGGTGATGGTCGCCTGAGTCTCGACCGCGCGGCCATTCTCCAGGTAGGGCTTGAAGCGCCACTGCAGGACGGCCTGGCGGGCGGCGGAGCCCAGAATCGCGGGGCCGCTGACGACGTGCAGATCCTCGATCGCCCCGTCGGCGCTGATCAGCGCTTGCAGCACCACCGAGCCCTGCACCCTCATGGAGGAATCCAGTACCGGATACTGGGTGACGGTGGCTTGCGCGGGGGCTGGAGCTACCGAGAGTTGGGCGCGCTGGGCGGCGTTGTCGACGACGCTGGCCGGGTTCTCATGATGAATGACTTCCGCCTTGAAGGAACGCACCGGGCGAGCCTTGTGCGGAGTGACGACTGGCTTGGCGGCGGGAAGCGCCGGGGTAGATGCGGTTGACGGTTTGGGTTCCGCGGGCGCCGGGGTGGCAGCGGCCGGGACAGGAGCGGCGGCAGCGGGAGTAGCGGCGGTCAGCTGCGCCTGGTTCGTGCCGGCGTCGGTGTTACCAAAGAGGTAGTCGCGGTCGCGCAGGACGGTGACCCCGAGGGCGATGACCAGAACGATGAGCGCGATCAGCATGCGGCGCGATTGCCGGCGGTCGGCCGCATTTCGGCTCTGCGCCATCTCCATGCCCCGGGCTGTCATCCGCTCTGCCATTTTTTCTTCTCTCGGTGGACTCTCGCGTCTCTCGGAGTACCGCGGGATTCTTGCGAATGCATTAATAAGATGAAGCAGTCGGAGCAGACTGACAATGGCACGAGTGGGCCAAGGCATGGCACGGGTGGTGTAAGGGGAGTAGGGGGATTCGGGGTCGATTTCAAGGCTGGAAAGGACGGCGCAGCCGGCTATTTTCGGGATCGCGTGGTTGCCCGGCTGTTTCGCTACTTCACCTGGCCATCGCTGCGGTGAGGCTTGCCCAGGCGGACGTCGAGGCCAAACATCGGGCCGTAGACGTTGATGCCATAGTTGCGAATGCCCCAGTTGGGCGGCTTGCCCTGGGACATATTCGCGTTGGAGATGTGCATCCAGTTCAGGCCGGCGGAGAGCGAGTAGCGGTTGTTGAAGTTGTAACGGAATCCACTGCCCAGGTTGAGGGTGAAGGTGAAGTCCTGACCTTGGGCGTAGGGGATGCCGAGGGGCCCCTTGGCGTCGATGTTGCCCAGACCGGCTCGTCCATCCACATAAGGTGCGAATTTCCAGTTGCGCTGCACGAAATTCCGCCGGACCCCCATCATGTAGGCGAAATAGCGAGTCTCGGGACCGCGCGGGATTGCGACCACGGCGCCGCTGCAGATCATGTCCCAGTTGCCGCGATAGAACCAGCGGCCGCCGATGCCGTTCATGTGCCAGCGCAGCGAAGCGATGATGGGGACCAGCGTGTACTTGAGGGGGTAGGTGTTGTAGCTGTCGCCCATCATGAAATCGAAGGGGAAGGGGATGTTGATCGGGAGCCAGCCGACGTCGAGCGAGAATTCGAGCTTGTTCCTGTAGTAAATGTCGCGGTTGGTGTCGGGCAGCTGAGCGGGGTGTTGGCTCACATAGGGCGTCCGCGTCACCGAACTTCCGGCGGGGTTGCCGGGGGGCGTGGTGAGCGAAGCCTGGGGATTCGAGATGCTGCTGTTCTGGGTGCGCTGTGACTGGGCAGCGGGACCCGGAGCGGATTCTGAGAGGGGAAAGGTGAGTGTGGCGAGGATGCGCTCTTCGTGCGTGAGGCGCATGGCCTGGTCGGCAAGCTGATTGGCAGGATCCGCAGGAACGCTGGCCTGAGGAAACGCCGTAACCACACAGAAAAAAGGAGCCAGGCTAAGGACAAACGACCGCTTCTTGGTGTTCACGAAGAAGCTCCCGCGAAAATGTGCCCGACAGTTTAGGACGAAGTGGCTCAGAAAGCCACAACTGTTGCTAGCTCGACATCCGGCCTAAACGATGCGTAGGGCGGCAAAGACGGTTGTTTGGTCTCCATGCACCGACTCTGTTAGTGTTCTCCTTCGCTTCTAGTGTTTCTGATCACTTCAAATAGGGGGAGATCTCTCCTTGGCTACTGGCAAGTTTGGGTTCCTGGGTGCGGTTGGGTTGGGTTTCTTGTGTCTGGCTTCGCTCACCGCAGTCGCGCAAATGGACGGTGCGAGCCGCCAGCTTTCCCACGACATTTTCAAACAACTAATTGAGATCAACACCACCGACTCGGTCGGCTCGGTAACGGCCGCCGCCGAGGCGATGGCGCAGCGTTTGCGCGACGCGGGCTTTCCTGCGGAGGACGTGCAAGTGCTCGGGCCGAACGACCGGAAGAAAAACATGGTCGTCCGGCTGCACGGCACGGGCAAGCACAAACCGGCGCTGCTGATCGGGCACCTGGACGTGGTGGAAGCGCGGCGCGTGGACTGGAGCACAGATCCGTTTCAGTTCGTGGAGAAAGACGGATTCTTCTACGGGCGCGGCACGCAGGATATGAAAGACGGCGATACCGCGATGATGATGGCGATGATCCGGATGAAGAAGGAAGGCTACAAGCCGGATCGCGACATCATCCTCGCGCTCACCGCCGACGAAGAGGGCGGGGGCTCGAACGGGGTGGACTGGCTGCTGAAGAATCATCGCGAACTGATCGATGCCGAGTTCGTGCTCAACGCCGACGGTGGCGGTATCACCACGCTGAACGGCAAGCCGGTGATGATGGAGGTGGACGCGACCGAGAAGCTGTACGCCGACTACGAGCTGACCGTGACGAATCCGGGCGGGCACAGTTCGCTACCCGTGCCCGACAACGCGATCTATCACCTGGCCGACGGGCTGGGCCGGCTGGAGCACTACGAGTTCCCGATCGAATTGAATGATGTGACACGGGCCTACTACGCGCGCATGGCGCAGATCGAAACCGGGCAGAGAGCGGCGGATATGCGGGCGATCTTGCAGAATCCGCCCGACCCGGCGGCGGTGGCGCGGCTGTCGAAGGATCCAGTGGATCATTCGAAGATGCGGACGACGTGCGTGGCAACGCGGCTGGATGCCGGGCATGCCAACAATGCCTTGCCGCAGATGGCGCGGGCCAACGTGAATTGCCGGATCGCGCCCGGACATTCGCCGGATGAGGTCCGGGAGAAGCTGGTAGAGGTCTTGGCGGATCCCAAGATCACGGTGAAGTATGTGGGGGCGATTGGCGGCGGAGATCGAAGTACGCTGAAGGAGTCCTACACGCCGCCCACGCTGCGCCCGGACGTGTTTGGACCGCTCGAGAAGGTAGTGGGGGAGATGTGGCCCGGACTGCCGGTGATCCCGACCATGGCGACCGGGGCGTCGGATGCGGTGTACACGAATAAGGCCGGGCTGCCCACCTACGGGATCAACGGCAGCGCCATCGACCGCTATGACGTGCGCGCGCACGGCCGCGATGAACGGCTGGGCGAGGAGTCGTTCTACCAGGGCGTTGAGTTTTATTACCGCTTTGTAAAGGCCGTGACGGGCGGCTAAGCACAGGATCCGCAAAAAAGGCAGACGGGGGCCGAGGGGCCGGTTACTTGCGTGAGGTGGCGGTTTCGATCGCGCTCGCGTGCAGGCGCTTGATGAGCACACTCATGGGCGCGCACCGGACACACAGGCATTGAAACGTGGCATCGCCAGGCACGGTCAAGTGCCCGCACGAGGCGCAGCCATACTTGCCCTGGGCCATGGGCAGCATGGGGCGGAACTCATTTTCCAAAACACAATACGGACATCGAACAGTTTCTACCATCTCAACCTCCGGGGAAGTTTTGAGGTTAGACGGCGTGGCGCTTATGGGCTGACGGGTGAGGGCCCCCTTCAAGAGCCGCGTCGGGTTCGAATCACGACCCTGAAATTCCCTCCACCACATCAGCAGGATGGAAAGTAATCGTGGAGCCGCGGGCGCACAATGGCCCGATTGTGGAGGCGAGTGGCACGAGCGGGTGGGGCAGGTACGAAAAGCTGACTGCGAAACGCAGGGGGGCCGCCCCGGAGAGAACCCGAGGAGACAACCGCCACCTACCTTCGCAGCCAGCACGCAAGAGTAGACACGACGATCGATAAACCGGAATGGCATGGGTGGGGGAAGCGGGGGCACGAACGGGCTATGCCGGAGCAGCCTGGGTGCGTTCAGCCCATATATGTTGCTTATTGGCCGAGCGACTCGCCGAGGAGCGGCCTATCGTGCGCAAGCCTCTTGACATTCGCTTTATATTCGCCCAAAATTCGGGCATGGCGATCACCCGACGGCAGCACGAGGTTTACGACTTCATTTCGCGCTTTGTGGCCGAGAAGGGTTACTCCCCTTCGTATGAAGAGATTCGCGAGGGGCTGGGCTTGAATTCGCTGGCCACGGTCCACAAGCACATCACCAACCTGGAGAAGAAGTCGCTGCTGACGCGCGATTACAACCGCAGCCGCTCGATCGACCTGGTGCCGCCGAAAGGCAAGCTGAAGCAGTCGATGAGCGTGAACACCGGGGTGGTGCTGCCGATCCTGGGACGGATCGCCGCCGGGCAGCCGATCGAAGCCATCGAGCAGCGCGACGCCAATACCATTTCGCTGGCGGACTTCGTCCGGTCAAAAGAGGTGTTCGTGCTCGAGGTGCGGGGCGAGTCGATGCAGGACGAGCACATTCTCGACGGCGACTATGTGCTGGTCGAGCGCAGCAAGACGGCGCACAACGGGGAGATCGTGGTGGCGCTGGTGGATGGCGCCGACGCGACGCTGAAGCGGTTCTACAAGGAAGGCGACCGCATCCGGCTGCAGCCCTCCAATGCGAACATGCAGCCCATCGTGGTGCCGGCGAACGCCGTGGAGATCCAGGGGAAAGTGATCGGAGTGCTGCGCAAGTACTAGATCGGCCAGCCGCCCCAATCCAATTTCAACGCGCTTCTGCGGCCACTGCAGAATGCGGCATTCCATCGAAAATCGGGCTCCGGGCCTAGGCCAGCAGCGTGCGGCCCTGGGCGTTCTCCTGGATCTCGTAGCGGCGTTCGCGCAGCCAGAGGCGAATCTCTTCCTCCACCGAGAACGGTTCTTCGGGGTGAGCGGCGAACTTCGATTCCATGGCGATGGCTTGGCTTTCGAGAGGCACGTTGAAATGGGCCTGCATGCTGAGGAACGCGCGCACGAAAAGATTGGTGTAGTGTTCCAGGCCGACGATCTGGAATTGGGCGGCGTGGACCAGGCCGTGAAAGAGAGCGCGCTCGGAAAGCTGCTCGTTGAAGACAATGACATCGAGGAAGGTGAGCGAGGCCATGTGCGTCAGTTCGGGCAGATTCGCGATGCCGATCGCCTGCGCCTTCTCATAGAAGGCAGGCGGCGGAATGCGCTTGCCATGCAACTCGAGGTAGCGCACGCGCTCGAGCAAGGCGGCGGAGAAGAAGGGTAAAAAGCGTTTCTTTCGATCTGCGCTCAGCGGCTGGCTGGCGCGGAGATAGGTCTCGCGCTGCTCCTTGAGGTATTCGGAGACGCACTCGACCGCGGTGACAAATTGCGCCTGGCTGAAGGGGATGGCATATCCGGGGACTTCGCGCTGGATGGAGAGGTAGTAATTGCTCAAGGCGACGGCATGGCGGATGGCCTTGTGCAGGATATCCTTCTGGGCGTGATGAGCGAGATCCTGCAAGGAATAACGTAAACGAAGGCGATCGGCCGAGCAGCGCGCGCTGAGCAAATCGAGCTGGGCATGGCGCAACTCGGCGTTCATCTGGGCGATCGCCACGCGATCGTCCGGGTCGTCCCAAGAGTACATCTGACAACTCCTCAAGAAAAATTCTGCGGGTCTTTTCAAGGACGCAGGGAGGGGCCGAAAAAAACTGGGGTGTATTATGTATACAGCGTATAGTATACGGTGTCAACGATATTAGAAAGCCGGCGGCCCAGGCGGCCGGGAAGGAGGTATCGCAGTGCCCCGACGACCCGATCCGAGCCTGGATAAGCGGGTGCTCGACGCGGCCTGGCGGCTGTGGAAGGGCGGCGATAAGCGGCTCAGCCTCAGAAGCCTGGCGAGAGCGGCCGGAACCAACACCCCGGCCATTTACCGGCACTTCCGGGGCCGGAAAGAGATTCTGCGCGCGCTGTTGCTGCGGCTGCGCCACGACTTGTATCAGAGGATGGCGGCCTCGGCGACGATGGTAGACGCCTTCGACGCCTACCTGGATTTTGCGCTGCATCACCCGCGGGAATATCAGATGTTCTACGAGCACCAGTACGAGTTGCTGGCGAAGTGGCGGCCGGGACGATCGGCGCGCGACCGCGAGAAGCTGCCGGCATTTTTCTGGGGCCTGAACAAACTCGCGGACGAACTTGGCGGATCGCCGGAGAGCCATATCCCGCTGGCGGTGACGCTGTGGGCGCTGGTGCACGGGACCGCCTCGTTGCTGATCTCGCGGGCGGTGGAGGAAGAGCTCGAAGCGGAGATGCGAGCCGAATCGCGAAGGGCGGTTCGGGTGCTGATGGACGCGGCGGCGAAGCGATAAAGATTGGGCGAGTTCCGAAGATATGCCCACGGCCTCCAAAACAGGGTGGGTTGGTAGCGCGCACTGTAGCCGTGCCGATTACACGAGGCTGTGATCTAGGTCACACCAGTTGTGGGGTCCTTGCTTGAGCATTGCGTCGCCGGCGATGTCGGCCGCGGTTTTTGGAAGTAAGCACGCCCCCATCCCTCGGAAAATTGCAGGACAATAGGCGGGACGGCTCACTGGCTTATGCAAAGGAGGGCTTGTGCATTGCTGGGCAATGCGTTTCCCGCTGGGACCGGCCGCAGTGCTGTGCTGGCTGCTATTGGCGGGAATCGCGAGTGGGGGGCATTCCCGGCGGCCGCCATCGAGCGCGCTTCCTGCGGTAAATCAGAATCCTTCTGCACAAGAGGCCGGTACCGTCCACCTGAAATTCCTGCGCGCCTTTTCCGGTGCCGAGGATGTGCGGCGCGAGATGCATCCGATCGCGGATCGGAGTCTGGATATTGTGGCGGGTCCGGCGGACCCGCATGTACGAGTAGACAAGCTGAAAACCCCGCGGAGCGTGGCGACCGACGGCGCCCATCGGGTGTTTGTGACCGACGCCGAGGCTGGGGTGGTGCACGTCTTCGACTTTGCGCAATCCACTTACGCGGTTCTCGATAACCGAGGCTCGGGGATGCGGTCGCCGGCTGACATCGCCCTCGACCGGGCGGGCCGCGCCTATGTGACCGACAGCGCGCTGGACGCGGTGCTGGTCTTTGATGGAAAGGGGAAATTCCTGCGCTACCTGGGAAAAGGGGAGGGAAGCGAGACCTACTTTCAGGCGCCGCTGGGGATCGCGCTGGATGCGGGTGGTCAAGTGTATGTGTGTGACTCGCGGCGGCACATGATCCTGGTGCTCGACCGGAAGGGACGGATCAAGGGGCACATTGGAAAGCGTGGAGGCGGGAAGGAGCCGGGAGAGTTCCGCTATCCATCGCGGATTGCGATCGCCGGGGACGAACTGTTCGTGCTCGACTCGGGGAATACGCGCGTCGAGGTGCTGGAGTTGGGTGGGCACTTTCGGCGCGAGGTGAGGTTGCCGGAAGCGGACCAGGACGATGGGCTGGCGGTCGACCAGAACAAAAATCTTTATGTGGGCGATGGGCAGATCAACGTGATTAATGTGTTCGATCGCGAAGGGCGCTTTCTTTACAAGTTCGGACGAGCGGGGACGAAGGGCGGGGAGTTTAACCAGCCTGCCGGGATGTGGGTGGAACCAGGGAATCGGCTGTTCGTGGCGGACTCGGGGAATCAGCGGGTGCAGGAGTTTGAGATTGAGAAGTAGAAGTGAGGGCGGCGGGTGATGAAGCACTCTAACTTGATGGGCGGTCCAGGAGGGCTCGCGTGGTTCGTGACAGGTTGCTCCTAACATGAAGCCGCGCGCAGTGCCCGCCGGCGATTGAAACTCCTCTGAGGACGCAGGCGCTTCCGGCTGGCAAGGGTCCTTCGACTTCGTTCGGCTTACGCCTCACTTCGCTCAGGAGGACAAGGTGAAGAGTGTGCCTTAATTCACGGCTGGAAGGCGATCAGGTCGGGAGGACAAGTTCCGGGGATGTTGGTGCAGAGCGAGTTGTTGTTGGTGTTGGTATTGGTGTTGGGCGGGAAGGTGATCTGGGTCAGGTCGATGTCGCTGATGGTGCTGAGGGCATGCACGGCGCCGTCGGTGGCGCCCACATAGAGTTGGGAGCCGTCGGCCGAGAGGCTGGCACTGATCGGTGCCGGATTGCCGGCGAGCGGAATGGCGGTGACGGTGTTGACTCCGAAGTTGTAGATGAACACGCTGCCCAGGTTGCTGGTGAAGATGTAGGCCTTGGTGCTGTCGGGGGTCACGATCATCTGGATGGGGGTGAAGTTGCCTTGCCCTAGATTGATCGGAGTCATGGAAGTCGTGGTGGAGTAGGGACAAGTGGCGCCGGGTTGCAGGGGCGTGGTGGTGAACAGGTCCACGTTCGGGGAGTCGAGGCCGATGGCGTGCTGGCCATCGAGCGTGGTTTGGAACAGGGCCGGGAGCGCGGGCACGGGAATGTTCGCTTCGGCGATGGAGTTGTCGCAGACGTTGTAGGCGGTGAGCGCGCTCGGCGCTCCGCCGTTCAGATAAGCGAAGCCGCCGTTGGCATAAAAAGCGACCGAGGTGGCGGGTCCGTTAAGCGGAACGCTTTGCAGGGACTCGAACGGCGAGTAGACGAAGAGCGTGCTGGTGGGGGAGCCGGCGACGTTGCCGAGGATGAAGATCTTGAATCCGTCGGGCGAGAAGGCAGCGGCGGTGGCATTGGGAATCTGGAGCGAAGTGATGTTGGCGGCCGCGCCGCTGGTATCGACCAGGTAGACCTGCTGCGGGAAATGGACGGTATCCGAGATCAGGGCCTTGGTGCCGTCGTTGGAGATCGCCAGCAGTTTGCCCGGGGTGGAGTTGAACTGGACGATCGGGCTGGCGCTGCCGGAATTCGGGGTGAAGACCATCAGGCCCTCATCGCTGCCGAGGTAAGCCTTCTTTCCCTGGGGATCGAAGACGAAAGAATTTGGAGCGTTGGGCAGCACGACGCGGTTGCCGATCAGGTTGGTCTTGGTGCTGATGGGCAGGATGGCGGGCTGGCATCCGGGGACCACGGTCCCGGAGATGGTGCAGGTGGAGGTGACATAGACGGTGCCCGTTCCCGAGGCCCCGGTAATCGTGCCCGAAATGACGTTCGATGGATAGACGGGGTGGATGTCGGGGGGCTGATTGTTAAGGCTGCCCACATTGCAGGTAGGCGGAATACATGAGGCCATCACGGCTGTGCCGCCGGGATTCGTAGTGCCGAGCGCACCGGTGGAGGATACGGTCGCGTCGGAGGGATTGAGCGAGGCCCAGGTGAGCGGCGCTTTTTGCAGTTGGTTGCCGTGACGATCATAGGGGGTCGCCGTGATGGTGACGGCCGAGCCCTTGGCCACCGAGAACGTGGTGTTAGTGGTGGCGTTGCCGACCTGGAGCTGAATCGATTGCACCAGGCAAGTCTCGAAATTTACCGGAGCGCTATTGACTCCGGCCACCGAGGCGAAAATCTGGGTGACGCCAGGGTTCCCCGCACTCGCGCGCACCTCGGTGACCTGATTCCCATTGTTGTTGTTGAGTTCCGGAGCGGTGGTGCTCAGGCTCACGATCGTGCCGGAAACTTGCTGGAACAGGAATGAGCCGACGGTATTGGTAATATCGCTGCCGTCGGAAGCATAGGCGAAGGCTTCGAAGTCCTTGTAATTCAGCACGCCATTGACCAGTGCCGAGGTCACGCAGTCCTGAAAAGGCTGCGGGGGAGTGTTCTGCGGGACGAACTCCTGCACCACCACCCGGGCGATGTGATCGTGAACGTAGACGGTGATGGGCGGGCTGCTGACGCCATTGGCGACGGCGGTGACTTGACTGATGCCGGCCCCGGTCGGGGTGCAGACTTGGCCAAGAGCGTCCCATCGGCCAGCACAAGCTACGCCGGCGGCCGAGGGGACGAAGGTCAGCACGCTGGTATTGCTGGAAAGAAAGGTCACCGGCATGTTGATCGCCTGGTGAGCGGAGTTCTGGGGAATCGCGGTGAAAGCGAGCAGACTTCCCAGATCCACGGACTGAGGGCTGATCGTGGGAGTGATCGCGACCGAGGTGGGCGTGGGTTGGGTGGAGGTGCTGCCGCCGCCTCCGCAACCGGTCAGGCTCGAGAGCAGGAGAAATAAGGATAGGACTGCGAACAGACCCGAAGCAAACCGACTCATGCACCCTCCCCGCCCGGCAGGCGACTGCCGGACGAGTCTCACAATGTGCTGGAAAACCCTCAGTGTAGAGGTTGGCTGGCGATTTGAGCAAGTGGCCGCGGTCCTGCCGAGGCGGCGCTGGCACCAGCTTCCGCCTGCACTAAGATGCAGAGAAGCCGAGTTGACGATGCGCCGAAGTGCTTGTTATATTTGTACGGTTCCGCGAGTTATTTCTGGCTTGCCTGTAGGCGGTGGCTTTCGTGTGCGGAAACAAGCGCGCACCGCGAGTCCTGCAACGAGCGGCTGAGCTTTTAGAAACACGCATCCGGGGATACGACAATCCCGGAGCTTCCTCGCTGAAACGCCTCGCGCCCACCTTCCGCCCAGTCGGGAGGATATGCGGGGCTTAGCTGACGAAACGGAGCACCTCCGGCAACGGCTTGGTGCCACCGTCGGCAGCATGATCGGGAAACCCTGAATCTCTCACCGCTGGAGTGGTGTGCGGCGAGAAGGATGGTTGGCTCGAGTCAACCAGCCCCGTTTACCGGGAAAGATCAAGCAGTGCGCGTTGCGCAGGAGCGCGCCAAGCAAACGGCGTGCATGGGCGGTTGCGTGCTGCAAGGAGCAGGAAAAACAGTGCCTACGTTCAATCAACTCGTGCGCTCGGGACGGCAGAAGCCGCGCTACAAGACGGCCAGCCCGGCGCTGCAAGGCTGTCCGCAGAAGCGCGGCGTCTGCACGCGCGTGTACACCCAGACGCCCAAGAAGCCGAACTCGGCGCTGCGCAAAGTGGCCCGCGTGCGGTTGACCAACGGCATTGAAGTGACCACCTACATTCCGGGCATCGGCCACAACCTGCAGGAGCACTCGATTGTGCTCATCCGCGGCGGCCGCGTGAAGGATCTGCCCGGGGTGCGCTATCACGTGGTGCGCGGAACGCTGGACGCGGTGGGCGTCGCGAACCGCAACCAGGGCCGTTCGAAGTACGGCGCCAAGCGGCAGAAGAAGGGGTAAGGACACGTTTCAAGGTTTCAGAGTTTCAAAGTTTCAAGGAAGCGAGACATGCCTCGTAAAGGACATATCGCAAAGCGCACGGTGAATCCGGATCCGGTGTACCAGTCGGACCTGGTGACCAAGTTCGTCAACTCGATGATGTGGCAGGGGAAGAAGTCGACCGCCCAGGGCATTTTTTATGAGGCGCTCACCCAGCTGCAGACCAAGGGCGGCGACGAGCCTTTGAAGCTGTTCAAGAAGGCGGTGGAGAACTGCAAGCCGCTACTGGAAGTGAAGACGCGCCGCGTGGGTGGCGCGAACTACCAGGTGCCGGTCGAGGTGAATGCCGATCGGCGCACGTCGCTGGCGATCCGCTGGATTTTGACCTACGCGCGCGGGCGCAGCGAAAAGGGCATGGTTGACAAGCTGACCAACGAGTTGCTGGATGCCGCGAATAACCGCGGGGCGGCGATCAAGAAGAAGGAAGATGTACACCGCATGGCAGAAGCCAACAAGGCCTTCGCGCACTACCGGTGGTAGAGACGCGGCTTGCCGCGTCTGCCGACGGGGCGAGCCCCGTCTCTACAAGCTGAATTTTGGAGCCCAGAAAGAGAAGATAACGAGCCGTGGCGAGAACTGTTCCATTAGAGCGTTGCCGAAACATCGGGATCATGGCGCACATCGACGCCGGTAAGACCACGACGACCGAGCGCATCCTGTTCTATACGGGCAGGACGCACCGCATCGGCGAGGTCCACGAAGGCACTGCGACCATGGACTGGATGGAGCAGGAGCAGGAGCGCGGCATCACCATTACGTCGGCGGCCACGACCTGTTTCTGGCGCGACATCCGCATCAATATTATTGATACGCCCGGCCACGTCGATTTCACGGCCGAGGTGGAACGCTCGCTGCGCGTACTCGACGGCGCGGTGGCAGTGTTTGACGCGGTGCACGGGGTGCAGCCGCAGTCGGAAAAAGTCTGGCGCCAGGCCGATAAGTACGGCGTGCCGCGCATTTGCTTCATCAATAAGATCGACAAGATGGGCGCCGATTTCGAGCACGCCATCGATACCATCCGCAAGCGCCTCAACGCCAAGCCCGTCGCGATCCAGATTCCCATCGGCCAGGAAGACAAGTTCAAGGGCGTAGTGGATCTGGTCGAGATGAAGGCGATCCTCTGGAAAGACGAGACCATGGGCGCCGAGTACGTCACGGAAGAGATTCCCGCCGACCTGAAGAAGAAGGCGGAAGCGTTTCACACCCAGCTGGTGGAGACGATCGCCGAGAACGACGACGACATTCTGCACAAGTTTCTGGAAGGCGAAGCGATCACCGCGGCCGAACTGAAGGGCTCGCTGCGCAAGTCGACGATTGGCTTGAAGTTGTTTCCGGTGGTAGTTGGCACGGCGTTCAAGAACAAAGGCGTGCAGCCGCTGCTGGACGCGGTAGTGGATTATCTGCCCTCCCCCCTGGATACTCCGCCGACCCATGGCATCGATCCCGATACTGGCAAGCAGGTATTTCGCAAGGCCGATGACAAGGAGCCGTTTTCGGCGCTGGCCTTCAAGATCATGGCCGACCCGTTCGTCGGGCAGTTGACGTTCATCCGCGTGTACTCGGGGCAGCTGAGCTCTGGTTCTTCCGTGATGAATGCCCGCACCCAGAAGCATGAGCGCATCGGGCGGCTGCTGAAGATGCACGCCAACAAGCGCGAGGACATCCAGGAGATTCTGGCGGGCGACATCTGCGCGGTGGTCGGATTGAAGAACGTGAGCACGGGCGACACAATTTGCGACGAAAAGCATCCGATCGTGCTCGAGTCGATCGAGTTTGCGACCCCGGTGATTTCGGTGGCGGTCGAGCCGAAGACCAAGGCCGACCAGGAGAAGATGGGCCTGGCGCTGAACAAGCTGGCGCAAGAAGATCCCACCTTCAAGGTTCACACCGATCCCGATAGCGGGCAGACCATCATCAGCGGCATGGGCGAGTTGCACCTGGAAATCATCGTCGACCGCATGATGCGCGAGTACAAGGTTGAAGCGAACGTCGGCAAGCCGCAGGTCGCGTATCGCGAGACCATCCGCAGGCACTCGGAAGCCGAAGGCAAGTACATCCGGCAGACCGGCGGCCGCGGCCAGTATGGGCATGCGAAAATTCGGCTGGAGCCGAACGAGCCCGGCAAAGGCTACGAGTTCATCAACGACATCGTGGGCGGCGTGGTGCCGAAGGAATACATCAAGCCCATCGACCAGGGCATGCAGGAAGCCATGGAAGGCGGCATCCTGGCCGGCTACCCGATGGTGGACGTGAAGGCGACGCTGTACGACGGCAGCTATCACGAAGTGGACTCGAACGAAATGGCGTTCAAGATCGCCGGTTCGATGGCCTTCAAGGAAGCGGCGCGCAAAGCCAGCCCGGTGATCCTGGAGCCGGTGATGGCGGTCGAAGTAGTGACCCCGGAGGATTTCGCCGGGACCATCATGGGCGACCTGAGTTCGCGGCGGGGACGCATAGAGGGCATGGAGCACAGGGCGGGCTCGCAGGTGATCAAGGCGATCGTCCCCCTGGCGGAGATGTTCGGGTATGCGACTCACATGCGTTCCAGCACCCAGGGCCGCGCGGAATACTCGATGCACTTCGCGCGCTATGAAGAGGCTCCGCGAAGCGTGGCGGATGAAATCATCGCGCGGACGCAGGGGAAGACGACTACCAAGTGATCGCGTCTTGCGGGCGTGAGCGCAGCGGGAGTCCGCAGCGATCATCCCGGGCAAGGCGAGGGATCTGACTCGAGTTTCGCGGGCAGGAGTGCCCGCGCCACACAACAGCCGATAGGGCTGGACGGAGCTGAGAGCAATGGCGAAGGAAAAGTTTGAACGGACAAAGCCGCACGTGAACGTAGGCACGATTGGTCACATTGACCATGGCAAGACGACCTTGACGGCGGCGATCACCAAGGTGTTGCAGAAGCACAACCCG